>Ga0206865_1107_pt1 | contig 23857 bp, 14 predicted proteins | sample Alteio_BWOrgCont_39_FD_152628 | JGI IMG/M metagenome (GOLD analysis project Ga0206865, IMG submission 152628) | Enriched cells from forest soil in Barre Woods Harvard Forest LTER site, Petersham, Massachusetts, United States -... | ecosystem: Environmental > Terrestrial > Soil > Temperate forest >...
AACAATATAGGGTTTGGTTGTTTTGGCGCAATCGCCTGATTTACCGTATTTTACTTTTATAACAATTTGTTAAAATTAATTACACCTTTTTTACAGGTGTTTCAACCTTATACGGATACGGTAACAAAACTGTTGCATGGTTAAATCCTGTAAAACAGCCTAATATATTACCGTCGGGAAAGGGCGGATTGCAACAATGCTATGGATTTGCAAATGCCGCTCACATTGTATTACCTGTTTTATAAACGGAAATATTAAATTGCAACCACTAACCAATTAACACATGAAACCAATTGCCATCGTCCGGAATTTTGCACTGTTATTTTTACTGACAGTGAGCACCGCTGTAAATGCATCGGCACCTGCTAAAGACACCATTTATAATGCTGCCGCCGTATTGAAAATAATGAAACGCGTTGGCGACTGGCAATTACAATCGTGGAAGACCGATGGCTTGTCTGAACTTGATCCAAACTGCATTATGCAGGATAGCAAAGGATTTATATGGGTGGGCACTGCCGACGGACTCAACAGGTACGACGGGTATAAATTCAAAATCTTCCGGAACGATGTAAAGGACCCGGCGAGTATAGGCAGCAATTACATACAGGATATGGCCGAGGATAAGGATGGCTATATCTGGATTGCTACCATCGGCGGGGGCCTTAACCGGTTTGACCGGAAGACAAATCAATTCCGCCGGTTTACGCATAACGATAAGGACAGCAAAAGTATTTCAAGCGATTTTGTCAGTAAAATAAGCATCGAAAAATCAGGCAAAATCTGGGTGGCTACACAACGGGACGGCGTTAACCTTTTCGATCCCAAAACAGGCAACTCGGTACATTACTTCACTAACAAAAACAACGCTAAGAGCATCAGCTCAAACGAAATAGCAAAAGTTTATTGCGATAACGATGATAATGTGTGGATAGGCACCGTGAACAACGGTTTGGGCCTTTTCGATCGTAAAAACAATAACTTTAATACTTTCAGGCATTCCGAAACTGATAAAAGCTCACTTTCGGGCGATAAAATAACAGCTATTTTTGAGGACAGCGCCCACCAGATTTGGGTTGGCACACAGGAAAACGGCTTAAATCTTTATAACCGTGCAGGCGGCACATTCAAACATTTTATGAATGATCCGCATAACAGCAATTCGCTGGTAAACAACAGCATCCAATGCATTTCTGAGGACGAAAGCCATAGCTTGTGGATAGGAACTGAAAACGGCGGTTTAAGCATTTACAGTTATGCCTGGGATGTGTTTTTTAACTACAGCCACGACGATGTTGACAATAGCACCATCACCAGTAACTCTGTTGATGTTATATCACCGGATAAAACAGGCAATATGTGGCTTGGTACATTTGGCGGTGGCCTTAGTCTGTACAAGAAAAACAAAAGTGCTTTTAACCATTATACCCATAGTTCGCTGGCGACCAGCCTGTCCAACAATTTTGTGCTTGATCTGTTTGAAGATGACAGCAACCGTATTTGGGTAGGTACCGATGGCGGCGGCTTAAACCTTTTTGACCTGAAAAGCGGCAAGTTTACTGCATTTAAACACCAGGATGCAAACAAAAACAGCATCAGCGGCGATAATGTACTGGCCATAAGGGAAGATCGCGATAAGAATTTATGGATAGGCACCTGGGGAAACGGGGCTAACATCATGAACCCTAAAACCCGGACCTTCAAAACCTTTAAACACAATCCTGGTGATCCATCGAGTTTAAGCGGCGATAATATATACGCCATTGCGCAAACGCATGATAATAAAATATGGCTGGGATCATTTGGCGATGGTTTGAACTTATATCAGCCTAAAACCAACAGTTTTATTCATTATAGAAACAATGCGACAGACCCAAAGAGCCTTGCCAGCGACCGGATTAACACGTTGTTAAGCGATAGCAAAGGTAATTTGTGGATAGGCACAGATGATGCCGGCGTTAGCCTTTATAATGGAAAAACAAACAGCTTTATCAATTTTAAACATAACGATAAAACCAACAGTGTAAGCAACAATACCATTTTTGATTTGTACGAAGATCACCTGGGTTATATATGGGTTTGTACACTGAGTGGCCTTAATCGTTTCGATCCAAAGACACATCATTTCACCATATTTAAAGCCAAAGACGGCTTGCCAAATGATTATGTACAGGCCATATTAGAAGACGACAAAGGCAAACTTTGGGTAAGCACCAACAACGGCATCTCAAAATACGACCCAACAACCAATAAGTTCAGGAACTTTACCATTGAAAATGGCCTGCAAGCTGATGAGTTTAAACAACATTCGGCTTTTAAGAGCAGTACCGGGGCCTTGTATTTTGGCGGCGTAAATGGTTTTAACTCCTTCTTCCCCGATCAGTTAACCGAAACGCCTTATGACCCGCCATTGGTGTTAACCAATTTCCAGCTGTTTAATAAAAATGTTGAGGTTGCAGAAAACAGTGATGACCCTTCTCCTTTAAAACAGGATATTTCGGTTACTAAAAAGATAACGTTATCGCATGGTCAATCCGTTTTATCTTTTGAATACGCATCGCTTGATTATTTATCGCCTAACAAAAAGAAATACGCCTATATACTGGAAGGCTTTGATAAAGGCTGGAACTACGTTGATAATAAAAATTTAGCGGTTTACACCAATGTTCCGCCGGGCACGTATACCTTCAGGGTTAAAAGCCAGGGCGAAGCCGGCAAGTGGTCGCCACATATGCTAAGCCTTGTGGTTACTGTTGTTCCGCCATTTTGGTTAACATGGTGGTTCGAGTCGCTTACCGGTTTGTTTATTATCAGTTGTGTTTATGGCTTTTACCGCTACAGGGTTAACAGCTTTATCAAGCAAAAAATAAGGTTAGAACACCTGGTAAAGGAACGTACAACCGAAGTGCGTCACCAGGCCAGCGAGTTACAAAAAACAAGCCGAGGATTTGCAATCCATGAACGAAGAATTGCAGGCACAATCGGAAGAACTACAGGCACAGGCCGACGATTTGCAGGCATTAAATGAGGAACTGCAGGCGCAATCAGAAGAGATGCAGGCACAGTCAGAAGATCTGCGGATGTTAAATGAGCAATTGCAGGCACAATCGGAAGAGTTGCAGGCACAATCAGAAGAGTTACAGGATCAAAAAGACCAGGAATACACTTTACGCCAGGAAGCCGACCGCGCCAACCAGGCCAAAAGTATTTTCCTGGCTACCATGAGCCACGAGATACGCACACCGATGAATGGTGTAATAGGCATGGCATCGTTATTGGCCGATACCGAACTGACCCCCGAACAGCGCGAGTACGCCGAAACTATTGTAAACTGCGGCGACAGCCTGGTAAACGTGATCAACGATATACTGGATTTCTCGAAAATAGAATCGGGCAAGATGGAAATTGAGCAGGAGGATTTTGACCTGCGCGAAAGTATGGAAGAGATAATGGACATGTTTTCGCAAAAAGCTGCGGAGCAACATCTCGACTTGCTTTACCAGATTGATTTTGACCTGCCGCATAAAGTTATTGGGGACAGTTTGCGCCTTAAACAGGTTATTATAAACCTGATAAATAACGCCATGAAGTTTACACAGAAAGGCGAAGTGTTTATAAAGGCATTCCTTACCGAATCCGATTCACCGGATGAACTGGCAATAGGCTTCAGTGTAAAAGATACGGGCATCGGCATCCCCCAGGATAAACTTTTTGGCTTGTTTACTGCATTTTCGCAGGCCGACTCATCTACTACCCGTAAATACGGTGGCACAGGATTAGGACTGACCATCAGCGAACGCCTGGTTAAATTAATGGGCGGCAATATATGGGCCGAAAGTAATGTGGGCGAGGGATCAACGTTTAGCTTTATTATCAAAGTTAAGAAAAGCAGTCAACCATCCGCCGAAGAGCTGTTACTGGCACATATTGGCCCGCTTGAAGGTAAAAAAGTGTTGCTGGTTGATGATAACAAAACCAACCTGGCCATTTTGAAGGCGCAACTGGAACATTGGAAGCTTGTACCGGCTACCTGTTTATCGGCACAGCAGGCTTTTGAATTTTTAGAGGTTCACCAGGATTTTAGCCTGATTATCACCGATATGGAAATGCCGGGCATCAATGGCATCAGACTGGGGCAAATGGTTAAAAAAATGGCTAAACCGCTGCCGGTAATTCTGTTAAGTTCGATAGGGGATGCATCGGTAAAAAAATACCCGGGTGTATTTTCATCAGTGCTGGTTAAACCGATTAAACAAAGCCAGCTATGGAAAAGCATTTATACCGAACTGGGCGAACAAAAAAACACCGTCAAGGTTGAAGAAAAGCAAACCAATTTACTCAACCCTGATTTTGCCAAACAATTTGCCCTGAATATATTGGTGGCCGAGGATAATTTTATCAACCAGAAACTGATTGAACGCATTTTAAATAAACTGGGCTACCAGACCGATATGGCCAACAATGGCATTGAGGCGCTGGAGCGGTTTAACAGCAAACCATACGATGTTATTTTGATGGACATCCAGATGCCGGAAATGGATGGCTTTGAAGCAACCCGGCAAATACGTGAACTGGCCGTGAAACAACCGTACATCATAGCTATGACGGCAAATGCGCTATCGGAAGATAAAGATATTTGCTTGAGCAACGGAATGGACTATTATATATCCAAACCAATGAATATAGAAAGCCTTGTAGCTAATTTAAGAGAAATTCATGCCTTAAAAAATGGGGCGGTGTTACAGCCGACTTATTAAGCGCAACTGATAGTTCATTAAAAAGGCGGATAGCTAAATCTGATTTTGCTTATATCACTTTTATTAAAGGGCCGCCATCCTGCTTTACCAACCGGCCAAAAGGCTGTATTTCATCCACTGCGAAGCCCAGTTCCATCAACATTTTTTCAAAATCAGCAATGCCCTCTTCGGCTACGGCTACCAGTAAACCACCGCTTGTTTGGGGATCGGCAAGGATATGTTTTTGTGCGTCGGTTACATCACCAACTTTATGGCCATAGCTGTTCCAATTACGAATGGTGCCGCCGGGGATGCAGTTTTGATCAAGGTAATAATCGGCCGAGGCTATCACTGGCACTTTACCAAACTCAACAATTGCCTGCAAACCGCTTCCTTCGCACATTTCGGCCAGGTGACCGAGCAGACCAAAGCCGGTTACGTCTGTCATGGCTTTCACGGCATCAAGTTGCGCAAAATGTTCGCCGGGTTTATTCAGGGTTGTCATACTCTTTAGCGCGACGGCGGCATCATCCGGCAACAGCAAACCGCGTTTTTGGGCCGTGGACAAAATACCAACACCCAGGGCCTTTGTGAGATATAACACACATCCTTCAGTAGCGGTTGAGTTTTGCTTCAGTTGCCCAATATTAACCATCCCGTTAACGGCAAGCCCGAATACAGGTTCGGGGCAATCAATACTGTGGCCGCCGGCAAGTGTTATACCGGCTTCGGTACATACGGCCCTCGCTCCCTCCAATACCTTTTGTGCCGTTTCGGGCGGCAGCTTTTCAATCGGCCAACCTAATATCGCGATAGCCAAAACAGGCTTCCCTCCCATCGCATACACATCGCTTATCGCATTTGCCGAGGCTATCCGCCCAAAGTCATAGGCGTCATCAACTATCGGCATAAAAAAATCTGTTGTCGAAATTAACGCAGTACCGTTGCCCAGGTCCAATACAGCGGCATCGTCGCGTTTATCATTACCCACCAGTAAACGCGGGTCCGCAAAGGAAACCACCGGGCTGTGTAATATTTTATCGAGAATTGCCGGACTAATTTTACAGCCACAGCCCGCGCCATGCGAGTATTGGGTTAGTTTTATAGTTTTTGTTTCCATGGGATTTTAAAATTGACAAGCCGGCACATTCTCATTTACAAATTGCAAAACTTGTTGGGCAGCTAATGACATATCATCGCCTGTTATATCAAAAGCAGAAACCTGTCCGGCTTCGCGATTGGCCAGTCCGGCTTTATAGGTTTTATCGTAATACACCAGGGCCAGGCCGACAAACTCTTCCATCCGGTTTTCCCTGATGGCGAGTATGGCATTTTTTGTTTGCTCTGGCCCCAGGCGTTTGTGGATGCGTTGGGTACATTCTACCAGGAAATCCTTATCAAGCGCACCGTATTCAAGGGCCAGGTATTCAATCCGTTTTTCCGTCGGTACACGAATTTCAACCAAACTGGCTGCACGCATCTGGTGCCACAATTTATTGGGGATGCAGGTTTTACCGATGGTAAGGCTTTCATCCTCCACCCAAACACGGTTTTCTCTGTCTAATTTAGACAGTTCATCCGCCAGGTTATTTTCAAACTGTTCCTGTGTAGGCTGCACCAATTTGTTCATACTGCCGTATGACGATCCCTGGTGCTGCGCCAAATCTTCCAGGTCGATAACCTGTTCGCCCAGTGAGCGAAATTCATGCAGTATTTTGGTTTTGCCTGTTCCGGTGAGACCGCCCAATATGCAGAGTTTATATGTCACCTCAAACTGACCGGCTGCCCACCGCCGGAAAGCTTTGTAGCCGCCCTCCAGCAAATAAACCTCGAACCCATACAGGTTAAGCGCCCAGGCCATAGCGCCGCTGCGCATCCCCCCGCGCCAGCAATGTACCGCTATCTTTTTACCGGGTGCAATTTCCAATGCCTGTTTGATGAAGCCCGACCATTTCGCCCCCGTAAGGTCAAACCCCAATAGAATAGCCTCTTCGCGGCCAACCTGTTTGTAGGTAGTGCCCACTTTTACCCGCTCCTCGTTGCTGAACAAGGGAATATTAAAAGCTCCGGGGATATGACCATGGGCAAATTCGGCCGGTGTTCTCACATCAATTAACGGCACCGGCTGGCCTATGCCAATAAGATCAGTAAAAGTCACCGGGTTGATCATTTTTTGAGAGAAATAATTAGGGGATAAATGTACTGTACATTTTTTGACTGCCCGCTATTATTTTTTACACTCGTTTATGGAATTGCTGTTTCCCTTGCATCTATAAGGAAAATAGTGCTCCATGAAAAGATTAATTACCTTCCTCTTATCGGCAATTGTATTGATGGCGATACAAATATCCGGCGCGTTTGCCCAAAGCCCGCAGCTTACTGTGGATGGCAAAACCAATAACGGCGTAAAGCTGCAAACGCTTAAAATTGATGTGGCGGTTTACGGCAACATCAGCCGGACCACCTGGCAAATGACTTTTTATAACACCACCGGCCGGATACTGGAAGGTACGCTTGAATTCCCCCTGAAAGATGGTGTAAGCGTGAGCCGCTACGCGCTGGACATTAACGGCCACATGCGCGAGGCGGTACCCGTTGACCGCGGCAAGGGTACGGTAACCTTTGAAGCCGTTGAACGCCGCCGCATCGACCCCGGTCTGCTGGAAAAGGTGGAAGGAAACACTTTCCGTACCCGCATCTATCCCATCAACCCAAACAGCACCCGTACGGTGATCATTGCGTACGAAGAAGAGATCCCCCTGGCGGACAACGGCAGCTTAAAGTTCACCCTCCCCCTCAACTTAAAGGATACCGTGGATCGTTTTATGCTGAAGACATCCGTTATCCAAAGCGCAGCTGCGCCCGTTCCTGATAACACCAATGGCGACAACCTGCAATTCGACAGCCATCAAAACACCTATACGGCGTCTATCGAAAAAAACAACTATACCCCCGATCATTCCCTGTCATTTTCTATCCCTAAACCACCCGATGCAAGCGAGGTGATGATACAGCAGCAAGGCAATAAGTACTACTACTTCATCAACTCCATTTTAGCGCCCCACACTTCCAATAAGCCGCTGCCTCACCGTATCGGTTTATTGTGGGACGCCTCCCTGAGCGGGGCCAATCGTGATACCAAAAAAGAATTCGCCCTACTGGATGCCTATTTTAAAACAGTAAGCAATGCCGAAATTACCCTGGTAACGTTTAGCAATGTGCTTTTAGACACCAAAACATTTACCATTACCAACGGCAACTGGGCCGCATTGCAAACGGAGCTGGAGCACATCACCTATGACGGCGCCACCAATTTCGGCAACATCAATTTAGCTAAATACGCCGAAGATGAATTTTTGCTGATGAGCGATGGCCACCAAACCCTGGGCGACAAAAGCATCAAACTAAACAAAACGCCGGTTTATTGTGTCAACTCAGCCGCCGCTGCCGATTACAGCAATTTAAAACTGATTGCCTTAAAAACGGGTGGCGAGCTGATTGATTTAAACAAGGACGATAACGAAAAGGCGCTGGTAAAGCTAACCACCGTGCCGCTGCATTTCCTCGGCATAAAAAACAGCACCACGGTCGAGGAGAATTACCCGTCCTTACCGGTGGCCGTGGGTCATACTTTTTCTATGGCGGGCATCACCCGAAACCCTAATCAAACCCTGACGCTGCAATATGGCTATGGCAATAAGGTGAGCTATGAAAAGGAGGTTGCGCTTGATTTTGGCAAGGACGGTGTCGACAGCCTTGACGTGGCCAAACTATGGGCCCAAAAGAAAATTGCCGAACTGGATATCGAATATAACGCCAACCGCCAGGAAATTGAATCGCTGGGGAAGCGCTTCGGCATCATTACGCGCAATACTTCGCTCATTGTGCTGGAATCCGTTAACGACTATATCCAGTACAACATTGAACCGCCTGCCGAATTACGCGCCGAGTTCGACGCCATCATGAAACAGCGCGGCCCCAATAATCCGCCGCCACGCGAAAACCTAACAGCATCCGAAAATATGCTGTTAGACCTTCGCCAGTGGTGGGGCGATAAGGATGTGCCCGTTAAAAAACCGGCATTCGGCCGGGTGAGCAGCACATCCAACCAAATAAACCTCAACAGCTCGCGGACTCCCGCCCATGCCCCGGCTGCCACTGCTACTGCTGCTGCTACTAATAACGCCATGCCCCGCCCCGTTGGGCCAAACACCATTGTCGGCAGGGTAATTGGCAGCGACGACAGGCTTCCCGTGGTGGGCGCTTCCGTCAGGATTAAAGGCACCAATACCGGCACAGTTACCGATATTAATGGCAATTTCAGCCTCGGCGGCGGGCCCGGCACCGTGCTCGTAGTGGCTTACATTGGCTATCAACTTACCGAAGTAACCGTGCCCGGTCATAACGCCATCAGCATAGCGCTCACCCCCTCGTCCAGCAGTTTAAACGAAGTGGTGGTTGTAGGCTACGGCACACAGCTGAAAAAAGATCTCAGCGGCTCGGTATCGGTTGTCGACGTGAGTAACGCCAAAAGAGCCGGTGCAAAAAACGTTGGCCAACTGCTGCAGGGCCAGGTTGCCGGCGTTAGCGTAACCAATAGCGGCGCGCCGGGGGCCTCATCTAATATCGCTATCCGCGGCATAGGTAGTTTAGGCAATGCCAAACCCCTGTACGTGGTCGACGGCGTGGAGGAATCAGATGTATCAATGCTTAACCCAAATGATGTTGAAACCATCGAGGTGATAAAGGATGTCGCCACGGCGTCCATCTATGGCGTTAATGCCGGCAATGGCGTTATTGTCATCACCACCAAAAGAGGCAAATATATCCCGGTGCCTGATTCGGCCAGAACCCCGAGCCCGGCCGCCGACAATACTGCGGTAGCAAATCAGCCCGTAGCACCACCGGTCAATGCGCCATCAACCGGTGCAAGCGACATCAGCGTGGCGTACCAGGCTAAGGAACCCGACTATTTAACCACCATCAAAAAAACCGACAAAGCCCTGCAATACCAAAAGTACCTGGAGCTGCGGCCCGCTTTTAAAACCAACCCGGTTTATTATTTTGATGTGGCCGATTATTTCATCAAAACCGGCAACAAGGAACTCGGCATCCGCATATTAACCAACCTGGCCGAACTCGACCTGGGCAGCTACGAACTTTATAAAATGCTGGGCTACAAATTAAAGCAGCTGGAAGATACCGAAGACGAACTATACGTATTTAAAAAGATAACCGACCTGCGCCCCATGGACCCGCAAAGCTACCGCGACTACGGCCTGGCGCTGGAAGATGCCGGCGAACACCAAAAGGCGCTGGATACCCTGTACGATGCCATGACCAAAAGCTACACCCCCGAGGCCGACGGCCTGTACAGCGGCATACAGGAAACCTTTTTGCCCGAAATAAACCGCATAATAGCCCACAATAACGGCAAACTCGATTTATCGGCCATCCCCCAAACCGTTATTAAGGACATGCCCGTGGATGTGCGCATTGTGATGGACTGGAACATGAACAATACCGACATCGACCTGTGGGTAACCGACCCCAACGGCGAAAAATGCTACTACTCGCATAACCGCACCGCCATTGGCGGCCGCATCTCGCACGATATGACCCGCGGCTTCGGTCCCGAGCAGTTTATGTTGAAAACAGCTATCAAAGGCACCTACAAAATCGAGATCAACTACTACGGCGACACCCAGGCAACCCTGGCCGGCCCCACCACCGTGATGGCCGAAATGTTTACCCACTACGGCACCCCGCAGGAAAAAAAGGAGATCATCGTACTCCAAATGAAAAAAGAAGCCAAAGGCGGCATCTACATCGGCGACCTGGACTTTAAGTGAAGGTAGAAGAGTGAGGTAGTTTTGTTAAGGGGCGGCTTCGGCTGCCCCTTTTTTTTTGTCCGCTCCCCAGCATACCAGAAATGCCCCTGCAATAATGAATCCTCCCGTCAGCAGAAAAGCTTCGGGAAAAATCCGGGAAAACAGCAGGCCAGTGAAGTGGGTTAGGGCATAGGAACTTTTTGCATGCCGGGTCGAAAAGCGATAGGGTAACCCGGCAAAAAGATTCCAGCCCCCGCTGTTTTTCCGGATTGTGCGGCAAAGGCCCTGTGCGGCAAAGAAGCATTTCTGATGACTTGATTTTTGGTTACTTTGTATCAAGACAAAGTAACAGCCCCCGCGGCAATTGAGCGGTCCCGTTTAAGAAGCTTAAGCAGTCGTTGTTGTGGAAACGCTTCGCCCGCATTCGCGCCCTTGCCGGATTTAGCAACAGCATCAACAAAGCCGCAAACAAGGGTTTACACAAAGTTTCCACTTTTCAAAATACAGATATTTAATTTCCTGTAAATCAACCTATTAAAAAACAGGTAGGTTTACACTTTTGCGTATTTTCGCCTTTGTTGGTGTTGTCACCAACAAACCGGATTTACCAACCGGCAATTTTCAGCCAAGCGTTCCATTTTTTCACGCGGAACACCCCGGAACACTGCGAAACACGCTCATTATCAGGTATTTCACGTTTTTAAAAATCACAGCATTTGCGTAAGTAACTGATAATCAACACATCCAAAATTGACTATTTTTAACTACACCCATACAACTAACTGATAATCAGCTGTTTCGCGCTTTGGAACAGCGCAAAGTGTAAACCTATTGCAGGACGACACATGCCCATTCCCTTTGCCCGCCGAAAATCTCCCCGTTTTAAAATTTGGGCGTTGCCCGCCTGGTAGCCCCGATAGCTATCGGGGGCGGGCCGGGCCAGGAGGCCTGTCCCGATGAATATCGGGATCATACTACACAGGCATTAGCCACGGCCGATGCTGAAGCCCCACGCCTGGCCGGTACCCACTGCTGTCCCATAACGCGAGAATCCGTTAATATAAAACCATGTCATTGCGAGCGCAGCGTGGCAACCTCGTCGTCGATAAGTCAGCGCCAATGCATTTGCGTCAATGCAGTACGGTTGTGCAATCCGCCTTCGCTGAAGCTATGGCGGACGAAGGTGGCGTAGAGATTGCTTCACTACGTTCGCAATGACGGGTTACTCATCACCCCGTCATTGCGATGAGCGCAGCGAAGAAGCAATCTCTACGGTATATATGGCGCCAATGCATTTGCGTCAATGCAGTTCGGTTGTGCAATCCGCCTTCGCTGAAGCTATGCGGACGAAGGTGGCGTAGAGATTGCTTCACTGCGTTCGCAATGACGGGTTTATTAGTTTCCCCAAAAAAAATACCGTACCTTAATCCGTGCTTTTGCTCCAGCAATTTATCGATAAAATTACCCGCCTTAAACGGGCCAATACCAAATACGGTATGGCGCCGCATAAGCCTGTGCTGCTGCTGGCGTTTATCGACTTGTTTGATAAAGGCCTGATCACCGAAAACCGCATTTACGCCGATGCCGACCTGGTAGGTGCATTCCTGGAGAACTGGCGCTTACTGGTTGATGCCCTAAACGCTGCCGATTTTACCCAGCCCTTTTATTACCTGCAAAGCGACCTGCTCAATGGCCAGCGCTTTTGGTTTTTACAGCCCAAACCCGGCTGCTCCATTAATGCGCATATAAAAAGTGTAAAAACGCTGTCGCAAGTGCTGGATTACGGGTATTTCTCGCCGGACGTTTTCCTGCTGCTGAATGATCCTTTAAACCGAAGCCTGGTTAAAAACGCCCTGCTCGACGCCTATTTCCCGTACACCAAAACCGCTTATTTGCAAAGCAAGCAAACCGACGAAGGTTATATTAACGACCTGCAGCAATATATTTTAAATGAACCCGAAGCGGAATACAATCCTTCGACAGGCTCAGGATGACATTGGACACTTGCAGGATGATGCCTTTTTGGGGGAATTGAGCGCGCCGGGTGTCATGGTGAGCTTGTCGAACCAGTTCCCTTCAGCGTATCGCATAACGACAAAATAAACAACGGCATTGCCCTTTGCCCCAACCTGCACCGCGCTTTCGACCGGGGATTGATTACCATTGACTCCCATTACCGGGTAAAAATTTCTGCCGGCGTAATTGAAAACGCCCAACACCCCTACAGCTTAAAACAATTTAACGGCCTAACCATAAACCTGCCCGCCGATAGCCGCCGCCACCCCGACCCCGCTAATTTGCAATGGCATAGGCGGGAGGTGTTTAGGGGGTGAATGAGAGACAACCTATGCGATAGTTAGTTCTTAAACCAATCAAACACCTCTTTCAAATAGCTATCCAAATATTCCTGAACTGGTGATCCATTTAAACCAAAATCTATTAACCTTCTATATGGACTTCCTGGCGACGGGATACTGAAACATTCAATTGAGCCACCAGACTCCAGTTCTATGCTATTGTAGAAAGGATTTTTAAGCAGTCGATAATTTCCTTTTATTTTCTCCAATACCAAACGCTGAAAATTATTGGAAGTATCGGCGTCAATTTTAAACTGTTTTGGGCTTTTTAAAAGAACCTGTTTTATAAACATTTCGTTCATCACTCCTTTTGAAGTACAAAGAATTTTAATTGTTTCTCCTTTTTGGGGGTAGCGAAAAAAATTGTGATTGTAAATTCTATTTGTCAGATGTTTATCCAAAGAAGATTGATTAAGTCTATCGCAACTGATAATAATATCAGTTATCCCTATAGAATTTCTATTTAGGCTTCCTTTAATAGTTTCGACATTATTTGTCTCTATTTCCCCATCGTAAAAAATCTTATACCAATCCCAAAATCTATTGATAGAACTCCCATAAAAAAAATCCATATCCCCATTCTTGGTTTTTTCCTTACTCTTTTTTTCACGGGTCTCTATACTATCTGAATCCTGACCTGTCAACGCCCATGTCGGGAAGCTTCCTAGAATTATTTTAGGGTGATTTATAAGCGGAGTTAAAATGTTTATTCTAGGATGGTTTTCCATAAAGTATGTTTAGTCAATTGTTATTACTGCTGTCAATATTGCTTTAAAACCGCAAACGTGATTTGGGTTTCTACAAGTGAAGCAATTTAACAGCATCGCCATTAAGCTGCCTATGACAGCTGCTATTATCCTGATCCCATTAATTTGAAATGGCATGGGCGGGAGGTGTTTAGGGGGGAATTGAGCCATCTTTGGCATTCTAGATACTTACAGGTATTTCAGCAGTCTTCCATTTTCCCTTTTCGTTGTCCTTGGGAATATGTGGGGCAATATCAGACGTAAGCCTTTCGTATAAAAATGGAGGATCGTTTTGCATATTCCATATGTGGAAACAATATGCATCTCCAATCTCTAGAGCGTGATTCCATTCATTTCTCGTAATATAAAATCGAAGGGGGGATGCAATAGTAGATTTTACTTCAATTAGTTTATTTACAACTCCGTAATTACTTTTAGTGTACGAAAGAACATCATAGCCAGCGGTGTTATCATCTATGGCAATCCACTTTGGTTCCATTTCAATTCCTTGATTTTTAAGTCGGTCTCTTTCAATATCAAGGGTCAGCTTTTCTGCACGCCTCGCCTGTTCTAATTTAACTCGGTCGGTTTCTAGCCGTACGCGGCTCGATACATGATCCCACCATTCTATATCGAAAATAGTTGGCGGATCAGTTAGTAACCCAGCTTGCCGAAAAAGACTTTTAATATCGCGATATTCTTCTCCATACAATTTTTGAATAAAGCGCTTTCTCCCTAAAGTTATTAGCTTAGCCCACGTTGGACTTTCGACTATGATAATTGTCGAGATACAGATTCGGTAAAAGTCCACTCCGTCATCGGGAGCGCTACTGTCTATAATGTCGTTTAGATGAGACGCAGCTTCGAAATCTAAAGATTTAGCGCTTGGTTCAATCTTTAATAAAATTTCAATTAATTGTTCAACTGAAAGATTGGGATTTATTGTATGTCCGCGTCGAATCAGTCTTAGCCCTTCAAAACTCGACATTGAAAATAATCGATCGAACGTTATTTTTTTCACTCGTCTTCAGCTTGGGAGGAATCTAACCGACCCTCTAATTCTTCCACCAAATCGACCAAGTCCTGCATTTCGATATCCCAATCAATAGGGTCGTCTGCATTTTCCTCATCTAGTGCAATTTCGTGAAGATCCGGATCATCGAGTAAAGCCTGTAAATTCCTAATTTTAGAAGACAATCGTCGACTTACAGAAAGGTCAATACTCCCGACTGTCAACGGAGCTTTAGTGCGATAAATGTGAATATTTGTAACTGTATTCTCTGGTAATCCGAGCCGATGGATTCGATCTATTGATTGCAAATAGTGTGTTGAAACATAACTTCTGTCCAAGTATATAGCTTCATGGCAAACTGTATGTAAACTTATTCCTTCACCTGCAGCGGCTGGATTGGCTATAATAGTCATACACATCGGGTCTTCATGAAAACGCTTCAACTTTCCTTCCCGAGTGTCGACATCTGATGAATCTCCGGAAGGGATAGCCCCAAAGAGTGTTACGGGATTTAAATCCGCCAATAAAATTTCGAGTTCTAAAATAGTAGCGGTAAAAATTGTCCAAATAACAGTTTTCTTTCCCTCCCGGGCCAATTGTCTTGCATGGGCTGAAACCGCTTTTATTTTTTGGGAAACGCCTTCTTCAATCACTTTGTCGACAATACCTGATTCTATATCCATTGTGTCTTTTATCATTCCTTGAAGAGCCAATGTTGGGTTAACTGAGAGTTGTAAAAGACGCATAATAGACTTTCTTGCACTTAAATAATCTGGATTTGCACCCTTAGAATTTATTATTTTTGTCAATTGCCTCAGGGCTTCGAGTCTTACAACTGAATAAAGCGCGAGTTGGCCGGGAGCCATATCGATATTGTAAAAGATACGTCGAGTTGGTGGAAGCCCTAATTCATTTTTAGTAGTTCTTACATATCGGCGACCGAGTACGGCACGTGGCGCCATGCCCCTTTGTATTTGCAAGTCTAAACCAGTTCCAGGCCATAGAAAACGAAGCTGTGAGGCGATGTCGTAAGCACTTTGAGGCATTGGTGTCCCAGTCAAGATGTCTCTTCTAACGGGTAGCGAAGATATGTTTATCAAAAATGCTCCACGTTGCGAGTCGAGGCCAGCCTTCATCCGATGGGATTCATCCAATACAAGATGAACAGCTTGCCTCGCCATATAAGTTGAAATTATCGTTTGCTGTCTAATAAGCAAATCATAGGACATAATAAATCTCGTAGCACCACTTCTTAAAAGACGATCTGTTTCAATTTCATTTGAATCAAGAACCGTAAATTCTTCTCCTTCATTATTGGGGGGAGTTTCGATAAGACATTCTCTAATTATTCCCTTCCATGCTGGAAATGCAGCCTTGGGTCCCACTACAAATAGGTGTTGATTTTCTCGTTTTGTTAGTAGGTGAACTGCAAATGTCACCGTAGTCTTTCCTGCACCGGGAACAGAAAAATTGGCTCCATTTGATAATGAAATCAAATGTTGTATGTCTCTAATTTGAAAAGTTCTAAGTGGCCTATCTGGCTTGAATCCCAATTCAGACAAACGCCTTTTAATTTCTTCATCACTTAGCGTAACTGAGACACTGTTTTTAGAAAGTCGGGTTTCGTTTACCTGTTTAGAAAACTCCTTTAGTTTTTCAACTGCAACGCCAATCGGGGCAAACCTAAAGTTTAAAGACTGTTGAGATTGTTTATTTCCATATTCGCGAATTGTGTCTAATAAATTGGGCCAAGGGGTTTCAATCAAATTTTCAGTAATTACGGTGTCTGAATAATTAACAAATATCGTTTTTAGCCTCTCCCAAATTGACGAGTTTTCGTTGTGATCACCCTTAATAAATTTTCCAGCGAGTTTATTCTTGTTATATTCTATGGAAATAATTGCTGGGTTGTTATTCATTTCTATATATAAACAATCAGATATTGGTTAAACTTTTATTCACTTATTCAGATTGTCAAGTGAGTCTCTAAGGCGCTTGGTTATAGTGGCAATTGAATCAAGTTGTTTGATAATTCCAGGAAATGTCTTCGCATTGGCTCTGGAAATATCGACAGAAATTAATTTTGAGTGAGCTTGCGATACCGCCCTTAAGGCTGCGTCCCCTGACTTTTGGCCCTTTTCAGTTTCAATAGATTCTTGGCACGCATCTATCAGTGCATTTATCGCGTCCTCATTATTTTTATCTTTGAGAGATTCAATTAAAGCGTCGTAACTAACAAACTCATCGTCATTTTCAATATCCACCATGAACTCCCCGTCATCGTAAGAAGGACTGCCCTGTTCAGTTGCTATGCCTAAATTATTCGAAAGCCTATCTAATACATCAGGAGCCAATTTTCCAAATGCAGCATTAAAATCGTATATTCTGCTTGGTAATTTCTCTCTATTGTCAAATAGAGCCCACGCTATTGCTCGACTGGCGTTTTCAAGTTGCATGTCCTTTCCCTCAAGCCTTTTCGGTAAATCCTTAAAAAATTGCTCAGCATCATCTTTGACCCGATTATATTCGCCTTCTGCCTTAACCCACTCTTTTAGATACAGATCGGCCTCAGCTAGCGCTTGTATTGCGTTTCTGATGTCTTTTTCATTCCTATTTAGACGCTTTGCAACGTTTGAAATTGATTTATGAATGTCAACCTCGCAACTTATCAATTTCGCGTCGCCGATCCAATCATAGTCTAATTTGGTTTCGGGCTTGCCCTGCAAACTTGCCTCAATATCAACAATTTCGTTTAATGTGACGTCGGCAGGTAGCACCATCACGTTGACATGGCTAAAGGAATCTGTTTCTGGAGTATCTTCGTCATAAAGCTCTCGCATTGCCGCGAGTCTTCTATTTCCATTTACAACAATTCCACTTGTAGTAACAAGTAAAAATTCTCTTTGCTTATCCTTCCTGAGAACGTCCAAAACCGGTGTTACGGTGCCATCTTTCCCTTTGCGGGCAAGCGAACTGAGAATTTCATGTTGTATCTGTTGAGCTCGTTCACTTTCTTGACCCTTTATAAAAAAATCTTGGGGTAATTTTTCTTTTGTTATAAACTCTTTTTGGTTGGTAAACGTTCTGAAGTTCTCCATCCTGTATATAGGCAGTTTTATATCGATTCGGATAACAGGTAATGGAATCCTTGTATTACGTAGGTAATAGAAGTCTTCCAATTTCATTGGAGATTGGGTCGCTTTCCTTATGGTGGTTTCGCGTTCGGCTGGAGAAATAATTGTGATAGTATAACCCATATTTTTATTCAAAAGCAATTAGCAAAATTGGAACAGTGATCACCCTATCAAAAACGATTAACTCTTTGCAAATACGTTCTGCATTCGCGATGTTATCTCCGATTTTGGCAGCGCAGGATTTAGTAGGAACGGATAATGCCGCTCCTTCAATTTTTCCACTTTGAAAAAGATATTGTAATTTTAAAAGATCGTAAGGTGCCCTACTCATATTTCCAGTTTGAAGTTGAAACGCTAAATCGTCCTTCATAGCGAAAACTTTCAGGCCGAGTTCTTGATCAATTTTAACATCTTGAGCCCATCCTTCTTTTTGAAACTCATTCAAAACATGTTGGCGAATCACAGGGGTACAATGAGGTTTAATAACGATAGCGGGAGCTTCAAAGACGTCGGTAAGCCAATCTAATAAATCTCTTTTCTCCCAAACAACGCCGGCATTGTGATGCTCATGTGTGAATGCTAGTTTCATTTTGCGTAATTTATCAAGGGGTCATATACGGGTTTATTCATTGGACGAGTGCGCAGTATACCGTTTTCCAATTGGCTTATTCTGTCCAAAGCAATATCTACATATTCCGGCATTATATCACATCCATAAGCGTTACGACCATTTTTTAAAGCGGCAACTGCACTTGACCCAACTCCTAAATATGGGTCGAGAACATTGCCTCCTCTATCGGTTAATGCTAAGACAAGCCGTTCAACCAAACCCACTGGAAATTGGCATGGATGATCTGTCTTCTCCACGTGATTGCTTTTCACATTCGGAATATCCCAAACATCAGCTGGGTTTTTACCGAGCGGATTACTACTCAATTCCCCTTTTTTTGGTCCTTTAAAATGTTTTTTGTCCGGATATTTTGATGGAATTCTTATTGGGTCCAGATTAAAAATATAGTCATCGTTTCTAGTGAACCAAAGAATCGTTTCGTGTCTACCGCTGAACCGCTTTTGACAGTGCAGACCATGTCCGAAAGTCCAAACTATGCGATTTCTGAGTTTTAAACCATGATCTTTAAATTTTTGATAAAGCAAAATGTCCAGAGGGAATATTTCTCCATCGTCAACATAGTTTCCAACTTGCCAGCATATCGACCCTTGGGGATGCAAAAGCCTAACAGCCTCTGCAATTGTTGCAACCTGTTCCTCAATATAACAATCTTGGGATCTTTTTTTTTCGTACTCCTTCCCTAAATTGTAAGGAGGTGAGGTTATTATAAGATTCATAGATCCTTCTTTTAGGGATCTCATAAATGTTAAATTATCTTTATTTTCAATTTTAAAAACAGGACGAGGAAAAAGCTCGATTACATTTCCGGATATATTTTCGGACTTCATTAAATGGTCGTCCGTAAAAACATGTTCTAAACTTTTTAGTTGCTTATTCATTTATCAAATATAATATATATTTTAATTAATGCTACTTTTTTTAGCATTAATTACTTTCAAAAGTGCGTTTCCTTTATCGGAACTTTGTGGTGCTTTATCTACCTCGCGTCGGGTATATTTATACTTAAAATTGACCATCGTAAGTTTGCACAACTGGTACGGAATAGGGATGAAATTATAATTTATTCAAATGTTATAAAAAGTATTAACACCTACAACCCGTTAAAACACCCATTTTTTACCGCTGATGAAAAAACTCTTTGCACCCCCATACCCCCGCGTAAGCGATTGGCGCGGATACCGGCCTTGTGGCTAATGCCTGCAGCAGTATGAGCATAAAGCGCGACCCCCGTTTCTATCAACGGGGGGATACGCCCAAATAGTTCCCCCTACCCCTTATAACTAAACGCAATAACGGCCGATTCGCCGAGGATTACCTGGTCGCCTTCGTCGAGTTTGTGGCCAATTTGGGTGGAGATGAGCTTATTGAGGGTTTCGGTTGCGGCGGAGCGTACCTTTACCTTATTGCCCGGCGGGATGCCGCCTTCGTCGGCAAAAAACATAAAACAGCCGTTTTCGTTGTTCCACTCAATATGGGCATGCTGCCGGCTGATGTATTTGTTTCCGGGGTCCTTATCGCCCGGGAAAGCGATTTGGTTGGTGCGGAAAAAGCCATCGTTCACCTGGGCGTTTTTTTCGCGGCCAATGTTTACCTTTCCATCGGTGGAGTTAATTTTGTACACCTTTTTTTCGGCCACGCCCGCCAGCACCTTTATATAAGCCGTCGCCGATTTTTGTATAGTATTTTCTTTGGTGCGGATAAATAAACCCGCATCCAGGCCCTTTATGGGCAGGGCTTCGGGAGGCATTTCGGCCGGGAAGGTGGTCTCCATGAGCCAGCCGTCGGGGAGGTCCAGGGCATAGTCGTCGGCTATCTTTTGGATATCTTTTTTAAAGCGGTCGGCTTCGTCCAGGTAAACGGCGGCCTCGTACATGTGGCGCTCGTTATCGGCACAAACAATGTACAGGTAAAGCCCCTTTATATTGCGTCCCTCGCCGCCTTCGGCTTTTTGCAGTTCCTTTTTTACAAAACTTAATATGGCGGCCCGCACAGCCTTAACGTCCTGCGGGGGTTTGTTGTCGCCTTTTTTAAATATATCGAACATGGTGGTGTTGTTGTTATTAATTATTTATTGTACGTATTCCCGTCATGGCGAGGAACACAACCGTCATGGCGAGGAACAGCCTGTCCCGATTTTTTCGGGAAAGCCATCTCTACACTCGCAAGTCATACACCGGCGCGTTGCGGTTGACCGGCGCGCCGTCGTTGTCGTTCCGGAACATGTGAACAGCATGCGGCGGTGTACCCTCTACGTTGCCCGCCGTACATTGATTAGCAGGCGTAGAGATGGCTTCGTTCCTCGCCATGACGGATTTCTTTTCCGGGCGCTATCCACAACCGGTACATTTCACCTTGTCGCCGGGTTGACTCACCCGGTCATCGCTTCGCTCGACCACCCTCGCTTTTGCAGGCAAAAAAGAGGGTAAAAAATCTAAAAATTGAAGCTAACCCTCTTTACGACTTGTCGTAGAGAGGGTCGACCAGTCCCGTACGTACGGGATCGGGGTGAGTTAACTCTGCGCCACGCAATTCAACTGCCAACCAATCCACTACTGCTACTCCCAGCTGCCACTGCTACTCCTTCTGCCAACTGCCCACTGCAAACTGCTTACTGCTCGTCCACCTCCACCGGCTTATCTACCATATTTCTTATATAGCCCATTTTAACCAAATAGGGTATAATATGCTGCCCGGCAAGGCGCACCGCATCTGATGATCCCTTTGTTGACTCAATACGGATACATACCACCGTAAAGCCGCCTTGTTTGGGGTTGGGTGCAAAAAAAACATACCAGCCATCGTTAATGCTTTGCTTTTTCCATACCCGCTCGGGCGTACCCGTTTTGCCCGCTACCGATAGGTTGAGTATGGGCACCTTGGGCGCGCTTTGCTCAATCATATAGCCCTTAATGAGGCCCGCGTAGGCCGGTTCGGTTAGCTTTTCGGATGTGCGTGCGGCTATCACCGTGTCGTTTATTTTTAAGGCGAAGCGGCTGGTCATCAGCGTGCCGTTATTGGCGATGCCCGATGCCAGGCGGGCCACCGCAGCCGGCGTAGCAATCAGCTCACCCTGACCCCAGGCCATGCCCGATATACCCTTGGCGCGGGTGCGGTGGATGTTGTTGGGGTCGTACGGCGGTTTGGTGTTAAATTCGGTTTTGCGCCAAAACTCGCGCCATTTTTCTTCCTGGTCGGCATTGGTATTGGCGGGTTGTTTGTTATAAAAATAGCCGCCCACGCCATGCAAAAACATGCCGGTTTTAAGGTATAGCGTGGCCATTTCTTCCTGCAAATGTTCCTCGTTGGCCAGTTTAATAAAATACACGTTGTTTGATTTGGCTATCGCCCGCTCCATGGTGATCACCCCGGTTTCGTCCGGCTCCAGGCCCTTGGTGCGGATCCTTTCTTCCATGCTCACATGAAAAGTCACCTTTTCGGCATCGGCCCCCAGCTTATTAAACGCCGACATGGACGTTAACAGCTTAGCCGTTGAGCCCGGCTGCGTGGCGTAGGTGAAACCCAAATCGGTAGTGGTAACCCATTGCGACAGTTTATTTTGTTCGGGGATGGGCATGTTGAGCAAATCCCAGTTGTGTATTGGCGGCAGCGGATATTGCGCCGAAGCCAGCACATCGCCCGTAGCCGATTCCATGATCACCACCGAAACCCGGTTATCATTCAGCGACGTATCAGCCGCGATGGACTTTTGGATGGCGGTTTGCAGGGCCGCGTCAACCGTAAGTTTTACATCGCGGTTTTTCTTTTTAAAGGCCGCCACTTCATCGCTGTTGATGCCGGCCACCAGCAGGGGCGCAATGGCGCTGTAATCCTTTTTGGCAACCGTCATTTCCTTTACGCCGCGGGGTAAAAAGCGGTCCTCCTGGTAGTGCGAGGCTTTAACGGTATAGTTGGATACCGGCATTTTAAAGCCGCGCAGTTCGGCAGCGTGTTCGTATTCGGCAAAATAGCCGTTGGTGCTGCCGTTAAAAACCTGTGTATTGGCATCGCCCAGCCAAAAGAAAAGCTGATCCTGGAAGGGATAATACCGCTGCAAACGCTTATGCATGGCCGAATCCAAATCGTAATTGCCCGCCCCTGCGTTGTTGATTAAATTTTGTTGCTTGCGGATGAGCTGCGGGTCGCTGGTTGCAAGGATTAACCCGTTACGATCATATATAGTACCCGCCTGCAATTTGTTCATCAGGATGGCAATGCGGGGGTTATAGCTAAACATCCGCGCACCGCTTTTGTCGGCCACCAGGGCAGGTTTTACCACCCATTTTTGGTTATCAAACAAATACTGCGATACGCCGATGGTTAACAGGACGAGGCCCACGCAGGCCGCCAGCAGGGCCGGCACCAGGTTTTTATCCTGCTGTTTGGTGATGTAGGCCATTTGCACCGCGGTGCCTTTTACTTTTGAGGCCGATAACAGGAAGCCCGCCGCCACAAAATTTGCGACGAGTGACGATCCCCCATAACTCTCGAACGGCAGCGCCACACCGGATAGCGGCAGCGCCCCTGTTGACCCACCAGCGATCAGCAAAAACTGCACAAACGTACAGATGCCAATGCCCGCGCAAACATAAAACAGGAACGGCGTACCCGTTTGCCGCCCGATAATGATAGACCGGTGCAGGTACAGCAGGAACAGGATGAAGATAGAAACGATGCCCGCCCAGCCAAAATCCTCGCCGATGGAGGGCAATATCATATCGGTATGTGCTTCGGGGATGGTTTTGGCAAAGCCCTCGCCTATGCCCTGCCCCGCTACGCCCCCGCTCGACATGGCCCAGAGGCCGTTGGCTATCTGGTCGCCGCCGTACACATCGTTATTCCAGGGGTCCTGCCAGATGGCTTTACGCTCGATAAGCCGCGTAACCGGCCCGGGGAAAAGTTTATCAAGGTGGGGCACCTTGTCCAGCGTCATAAAACCGGAGACGATTACCAATGCCATCACCGCCGACTCGCTCAGTTTTTTGCGGTTGATGAGCCATAACACGGCCAAAAAACCGATGGATAAAGCGGCCGAGAGCCACACATTTTTAAAGATCCAGGTAGCCAGTGCGTAAAACACCACGGTCATGATCATCTGCATAAAATCGCCGCGGGAGAACGAGAAAAGGACGATAAAGGTGAAGCAGATCACCATGGCAGGGCCCAGATCGCCCAGTAACAAAAACAGCATGAGCGCCGCACCAATGGCAAACAAAGCAAATGAAAAAAACGACCAGCGCTTACGCCAGCTGGCATATTCGCTGATAAACTTTTCGTTCGCAGCAAAAAAGCCCGCCAAAAAAAGTATCACCAGGTATTTAACAATTTCGCTCGGCTGAAAGATAAACAGATTAACCTTTACGGCCGACTCCGGCTTTTACCGGCTGCTGGTTTTTAAAAATAACGATAAAGC
>Ga0206865_1120_pt1 | contig 23836 bp, 19 predicted proteins | sample Alteio_BWOrgCont_39_FD_152628 | JGI IMG/M metagenome (GOLD analysis project Ga0206865, IMG submission 152628) | Enriched cells from forest soil in Barre Woods Harvard Forest LTER site, Petersham, Massachusetts, United States -... | ecosystem: Environmental > Terrestrial > Soil > Temperate forest >...
AATATTAGATAATATGCTATTATATTAAGTTTTCATATTTGCGACCTGTAGTATTGAACAGTTTTCATAAAAACAAAACAACCGGCCTGTAAAAGGCGGTTGTTTTGTTAGTCATCCATGGAAAAGGCGGTTGATTTTTTTTCAGGACGGATTTAGAAATGATTATTGATTAATTGTGATGTAGCTTAATGTCCGCCTGGCACCAGCACCAGCCCTAAATAACCCTTTCGCTGTTCGGGATTAAGAAAAGCCGCATATTTAGGTGTAGCATAGGCAGTAAAACCTGGAGGGGCTGCAGTACCGGTCGCTTGCATACCCATCATAACAATAGCCTTTTGGGCTGTACTCAACATCGATATTGGGATGTCGCATATAATAAGTTGTAACATACCCGCATCATCTTTCTTAAAATCAATAACGGTATCGTACTCCTTGCAACTGTAAAATACATCTGTGGCGGTTTCCTGGGTCTTTTTAAACTGCCCCATAATAGTTAAGTAGCTTGCTGCAGAATCAACCGGGAGCCCCAGCTTTGTTATCATGATGGATAATTGTCCTGCCAGCATATAATTTGGCAGGTCGTTGGTTTGTTGGGCTTTTGCTGTTGTCAGCGCAAAAAATGCTATACAAATAAAAAATACCTTGTGTTTCATGTTCTGCAATTTGAATTAAGTGTCATCTACAGTCAAGGTAAGCAGTTGGGCAGAATCAAAAAATGTGAAATAAGTAGTATATACGGATTGATTTAGTTTCACTCGATCTGTTAACTTTACTTTCAATAACAGCGTGAAAACATAATGGCAGAACTTCCAGTAAAACCGGCTTACAGTTTAGTTGACCTGACTAAATATTTCCTCAAGTTAGGCACCTGGGGCTTCGGCGGTCCGGTTGCCCTGGTGGGTTATATGCACCGTGATTTAGTGGAAACCCAAAATTGGCTAACAGAAGAAGAATACAAAGAAGGCCTGGCGCTGGCGCAACTGGCGCCGGGCCCCTTAGCAGCGCAATTGGGCATATACATTGGCTTTGTCCACTACAGATTTATAGGCGCAACATTGGTCGGCCTTGCTTTTGTACTGCCATCTTTTATTATGGTGGTACTGCTGGGCATGGCGTACCAGCTCTATGGCGGTCTCCCCTGGATGCAGGCGGTCTTTTATGGGGTGGGCGCGGCAGTCATTGGTATTATTGGTATGAGTGCTTATAAACTCACCATTAAAACCATCAGCAAATTTGAATTTGCGGCCATAAAAAGTAAATGGTTGCTGTGGCTATTTTATATCATAGGTATTACTATCACCGTTATTACCCAAAAAGAAGAAATCTTATTGTTTTTAGCTTGTGGCATCCTTTACACGCTGATAAAAGCGCCGCCACGCTGGGCTAAAAAACCTACCATTGTTCCCGCCGGGATTCTGCTGTCTATAGGTTTCTGGAAATATGATAATAAGCTTCTATTGCAAATCGGGTGGTTCTTTTTAAAGGCAGGTGCGTTTGTTTTTGGTAGCGGGTTGGCTATCGTTCCCTTTCTGCATGGGGGTGTGGTTAAAGAGTTTGGTTGGCTAAACGAAAAACAATTTGTGGATGCCGTGGCAGTCGCCATGATTACACCTGGGCCGGTGGTAATTACTGTGGGTTTTATCGGTTACCTTGTTGCAGGGTTCCCGGGCGCTTGTATCGCAGCTTTAGCTACATTTTTGCCTTGCTATGTGTTTACCGTTGCGCTGGCGCCATCTTTTAAAAAGATTGCAAAAAATGCAAGTATTAAAGCATTTGTAGACGGTATTACCGCATCGGTAATCGGCGCACTGGTCGGCTCAGTAATTATCATTGCATCCCGGTCAATTGTCGATATCCCCACAGCAATAATTGCAGTCCTTGCCGTACTGGCACTTATCTACGTCAAAAAATTACAAGAACCTTACATCATTGGCATTGCTGCGGTTATTGGGTTATTGATAAAGATGCTGTAATACTGCAAGGGTACCTGGGCGGCTAATCAATTAGCCACCCAGGTATTGTCCTTATCATTGGCATCCATAAAAATGCCGCCATCAAGTGTTATTGATTTTACAGCTTTGCTGGTTTTTATGTTTACTGTTATATCCTTTTGGTTTTCCTTCCACACCATCGGCGTTTGATGAAAACTTTCGGTTGTACCGTCTGCCTAGGTTGCTATTGCATCAAAAGGAACCGCAAATCCGCCAATATTTTTAACTGACAGGGCATAACCATCCGAAGTTTTATCGCTTTTAACCAATGCCAGGTCGATATAGCCGGGGGTGAAGAACCAGTTGTAAAAAAACCAGTTTAAATCCTTTCCCGAACCGCTGATCATCGAATTAAAATAATCCCACGGAATAGGGTGCTTGCCATTCCAGTTGCTCATGTAATTATGCAAGGCCTTTTTAAACAGCTTGTCGCCCAGCAAATCTTTTAGGGCGAGGTAGCTTAATGACGGTTTGCCATAAGCATTATTACCGGCGCCAAAAGTTACATCGGGGCTGGGCGTAATTACCGGGTTTTCTTTTTCGTGTTTGCCATGGGTCCATCGTGTTACACGGAAGTTTTTATAGAAAGCATCGGCGGCTTTTTGCCCTCTTTCGGCCATGCCGATCAGGTATTCAAATGTGGTGGCCCAGCCTTCGTCCATAAAAGCATAACGACTTTCGTTGGTACCCATATAAAACGGGAAGTAGGTGTGCGCTTGTTCGTGGTCCTGCACCAGCTCGGCAAAAGTTAAATCAGGCGTATGGCTGTCATTTATCATCATAGGGTATTCCATATCGGCATATCCCTGGAATGCGTTTGATTTTGAATAAGGATAGGGGACACCCGGCCAGTTATTTGAAAACCAGGCCAGCGAGTAGCGGCCATATTGCACCGAATGATGAAAATCTTGTGCCGAATCGGCAAAGGCTGCCTGCATGCTGGTCCGACGCTGTGTTTTATTATCTACAACAACGCTGGCAGCGTCCCAATCATAATGATCACTTAAACCTATGGCCATATCCGACACCTTGGTAGCTGCCCATTTCCAGGTATTGGTTGTATTTTGCTGGGTGATCTTTTTATCAATCAGGTCCTGTTTAGTTGCAATGTGTACGGTGGAGTCGCTTGTCAGGGATTGTTCCAGGCGTTGTGCATATTCAGGCTGCAGTACCTCATTGGGGTTTACCAATGTACCGGTAGCCCATACAATAAAATTTTTAGGGACGGTTACATCCAGGGTATAATCATTAAAATCGTTATAAAACTCCAGCGAACCGGTATGCGGTTGTGTATCCCAGCCCTTGTAATCGTCGTATACGGAAACCCTCGGGTAAAAATAGGCTATATAAAAGCTGGTAGAATCGATAACACCATCACGCCCGGGTCTTTTCGATAGGTTATAGTGCCAGTTTATATTTAATTTTAGTGAATCATGTGGCGCCAACGGCTGCGCCAAATCTACCATTTGATTAGTGGTAATTGCTACGCTATTATCCCATGAGGTTTTCACGCCATTTATCAACAACTCATCAACCTTTATCCCTGCCGAAGTATCTGCCGCACCACCCCGACCACCAGCCCGGTGGACATTCACGATGAGTTTCATATTCAAACTTTTCAGCGCATCGGGACTGTTGTTAAAATAGGTAATTTGCTCAACGCCGCGGATATTATTGCTGGGCGGCGTTACCGTTAAAGCGATATGATACCGCGCATGGTTTTCCCAGTACTTTTTTCCGGGTTTGCCATTCATTGCACGTGTGCCATTGGTGTAAGCCTGTTGAATTTCGGGCGGCATAGTTAAGGTTTGCGCTTCTGCCAGCGATATACCAAGGCACAAAAGCCCGGAAAGGATCAGTGATTTTAACATGGTCGGTTATTACAAATGTTTACTAATAAACAAATCTATCAAAATTTATGTACGCAACAGATTTCGCAATGTAATTCAATTGTTACCTGCTATTCAGGCTATTAAATACACATAAAACGTAAGGGTCGTTAGCGCTGCCATTTACACATTCGAGCCAGGTTTGCCGGGCTACTACATCCGAGCACGGGCCATAAGTCACCACTTTTATGGTTCGTTTTGTCGCTTCTTTCCGCAATATTTCCAGTATATCCTGTAGCATAGTTCCCCAAAACGGAGTGTACAAAAAGAATATCGTTCCGCGGGAGTAGTCCGCGTCAAGCGCATCCGTATTGATGAAAGTTACATCGTGTAAGTTCAATTCCAAAGCACATTCCTCTGCGTAATTACAATAAGCAGGTTCGTACTCAATACCTCTTGCCGTAACACCAGTGAGTAAATTGACCAGCATGGTTGCCTGTCCAAGGCCCGAGCCGATATCTACAAAAACATCGTGATCAGTAAATTGCAAAAGTTCAGTCATCTCCATAACTGAGCGCGCCGGTGTTTTTTGATAAAATACCATTTCGGGCGTAAGGCTCCTGGTTGGTTCAGGTACTGGCTCATTGGATAACAGCCCGTTTATAAAAACGTCGACGTTATCATAGCCTATTTTATTGAGTTGCCGGGAATCGGCAATGGTATAGTCGTTGTATTTCTCAATCATCTTTTTAAAGGATGATCCTGTGTACACGCCATCTCTTATATTTTCACGAAGCCTTTCAAATAGCAATACATTAATTTTCTCCAGTTTGCATTTTATATGCTCAGCCTTACGTTTAAGCGCGGCTAAATTGTTATTGGTTGGTAAACCCTCTATCCGGTCGATAATATGAAAATCAATAAAATCCAAAGCATCCGTTCGCTCACTAAAGTTTGTTTCGACATAAAGTGCAGCATTTTGCTCAAAGGCCCTGATGTCGGATTCTATTTCGTGGGTAATCATAATTTTTAATCCACTGCTAAAACAGTTGCGGACAAAAGTAATTGTTTGATCGACTATAGCTATAATGGTTGATTTTTAAAAAAAGACCCGGCCGCTTCAAACCAATGAAACGGCCGGGTTAACAAAACAATCTCAAAACTAAAACAACACCAGAACGAATATTAATGACAATGTACGCTATACACCGCGGTAATATTTAATGAATTGGAACCCGCATCATAAACGCAGCTGCCACTTAGGCCGTTTATTGCGGGGAAGGTAAAGTTGTGGTTAACCAGCGTAAACTCAGGCGATGCATACCACTCGCCGCTGTTATAAGTGTACAGGAAAAACTGGTGCCCCAAAATCAGGCGGATGCTAAAGTTATTATTGCTGCCGGTTACAGGTGTACCGAAAGCATACAGGATCACGCCATTTTTTACAAATACATAAGTCCATGCACATTGGTGGTTTTGCGCGGCTGTAGCATCATAAAGCAGCATCCATCCTGATGGCAAAACGTTTACATTTTTGTTGGAACAATGTCCCGAAATATTCAGGTTTATGTTGATAAACTGCGGTACCGCAGGGGCGCCCCAACTCAAATCAATTGATCCCTGGGTACAGGGGTTAAACAGTATGGTTTGAGCCAATATAGGCAAACCGGGATTCAGGTAAAGGTTATAGTCGCTGATAACAACTTTACATTGCGCAATTGATGGTACATATGGAAACACAACTACATCGCCATCGTGCACAAACTCACCATGGGCGCCAGCCAGGTACTGGTTATTCGGCGTTACTATCGTTACATCGTAAACACCGCTATGCCCTGCTCCGCAATGGATATTTACCCTTAAAGGTGTAAAGCATGTTCCGTACGGATGGCCTTTTATGGTCCAGGTCCAGTCTAAATTAAAGCAGCACAGGTGCGATGTTTGAAAGTTTGCCAAAAGGTTGCCGCTGTTATCACTGGTAATTGTCACGTTTCCTTCGCTTTTCCATTGTCCGGTTTCCTCGGTAAGGCTCCACAGCGGCACTATATCCCCGGCCTGGATGTTACTGCCGGTGGTTAAATTAGTGGTATTGGGGTCCAGTTTCATGCTCACTTGCAAAGGCTTCGAAAAATGTCTTACCGGGGTACCGTCAGCAGTCATTTTGATAGATAGCAAGCCGGCCGAAACAAAGTTTATGGCATTGCCGCCGTTAACCTGGTTGCCGCTTGCATCCACCACATTGGTAGGGCTAAAGCCACCGGGAAAGGCACCGTATGAGGTAGGGGATACCGCGCTGTAATCTACAATGTTCGAAGTCAGGCGCGCAGCGTCTATCAGGTTGCCACCCTTATCGAGCATCTGGGTGCCTGCGAGTATGGTAACGCTTGCCGACTCGACCATGCCCGCTGATGACGGTACATTGATTGTTGCGCCCGAAGAGGTTCCATCAGTCAGCCCCAATTGGTTGGTAAATGTGGCCGAACCTTTCGCCGGGTTTGCATATTCTATGGCAGCAACGTCAACAATTGTAGCTGTATCGGAGGTTATGGTAACGGTTTGTACTACCGGCGCAAAGCCGGGTATCTGCGCCGATATATTAAATGTTACCGGGTTTGTTGCCGATGGCTGCGCAGTACTGAGGAGCGATAGTGGTAAAAAACCATGTGATGTCCTGAAATTTGAGGTGGCGCCACCGTCCATTTGCACCAGTGCCGAATCTTTGCCAGTTATTGCCACGTCAAAATCGCCCGGCTGGAGGGTTGAGCTGTTATTTGCATTGGCGAAATGCAATAACACCGGCGACTTTGATAAAGTGCTTTCGCTAACCACCACGCCGATGTGGTCGTTAGGCTTTTTACAACTGTTGATGGCCAAAATAATTAACAACGCAATGATTGTTAAAAATGCGGCAATATATATATTGCCTTTTCTGTTGATATCTAATTGTTTCATGGGAGTGATTTTTATTTGATTCTGAAATTAAAGTTGAGTTGAATAACGGGCAGCCAGTGGTACCCTTGCATATTTTGGTTAAACTGTGGTTCTTCGGAACTGGTAGGCGATAACATTTGTGTGCCTGTTAGTGACGTGGCCGGGCTTGACAGATAGTATATCCCCACATCAAGATTTATATTAAAAAGCCTGTTGGGGAAGCCGTTAAAAAAAGCCGCGCCTAAATAAGGCGCGGCACCTTTCCAGGTCACATCCGCGTTCACAATTCCAATCTGATTTTTATTAACGGTGGTATTCCCAAATTGATAGGTCCCGTTTGGTGATACAATCAGGTTGGCATTGCCGCGGATAATGTAAGCTCCGCCTGCCACTATCCGGAAATGATCTATTTTAAAGGGAGCATAGTCGGCCAATAAGTGTATGTTGGCAAATCGTGCAGACAATTGGCTGTTCGATGAAAAACTGGAGAAACCAATAAGGTTGTTTACTGTTACCGGCACCAGCCCAAAACCGGCCCTGCCTGAAAGTTTTGGGAGGAAGCCATATTTTAAATCGGCGCCAATGCCCTGGCCGCCCACCAATATCTGAACAGAAACAGGCGCCTGCCAGGCCTGTCCGGTAATTGATTGAGCGCCCGATTTGTGACGAAGATTTGCCGACGCAGTAACCTGCGCAGTATCGCGCCAATTATCCCCAGCAATATTTTGCGCTGGAAGCTGGCTGGCATATGTATTTGCTGCCGTTGCAGCGATTAAAAAAACAAGTATCTTTTTCATTTTCTAATAATATTTAAGGTTTAAAAAAATATTATCTGGTTTATTTAAATAATCGTTAGCCCTTTAATTTATTCCGGGCAGTTTCGGTCTGTTTTGACGATGTTTGTTTTGTTAAAGCAATTTTAGGGCGAACCAAAATGCTACACAATACAAAGCAGTTGGTATTTTTTTGTCGGATAGTTGATTGTACTTTTACATACAAATAATTAATTTATTTATGACTGAGGAAAAGTTAAAGCTGATGATCGCCGACGATCATACGTTGTTTATCGATGGTCTATGTTTACTGTTGAAGCAATCGCCCGATATCGAAATTATGGCCATTGCCGGTAACGGCCGGGAATTACTGGGGCTATTGCATAACAATTCTCCCGATTTGGTATTGCTGGACATTAACATGCCCGGCTTTAATGGTTTTGAAGTATTGAGCCGGATTAAAGCCTATCACCCCAAAATTAAAGTGATCATGCTGTCGACTTACAACGAGGAGCATTTAATTGAAAAGGCAAAGGCGGCGGGGGCGAATGGCTACCTGGTGAAAAATGCTGATAAAAGCGAATTGTTACAGGTGATTAACCTGGTGAGCCAGGGTCAGTCGTGCTTTCCGTATAAGCAGCCGCCTGCCAGTTCGGTATTTGACGAAAGCGATGTGTTTTTAAAGCAATTTCAGCTGACTAAAAGAGAAGTGGAATTACTACAGTTTATCAAACAGAATTTCACCAATCAACAAATGGCCGAACACCTTAACCTGAGTATTTATACGGTTGAAACCCACCGGAAAAATATCATGCAAAAACTCAACCTAAAAAACCCGGTTGAACTTAACCGGTTTATCATGCAGTATAATCTTTAATGTTAATGTTTAACAGGAATATATACAGATATCAGGGTACCCTGGCCGGGATGGGAGTCCATCTCAATTTTACCTTTTAAAAAGTTCACGCGGGCCCGCATGTTGTTAAGCCCCATGCCGTTGTAAAATGAAACATCCTTAGCATCAAACCCTTTGCCGTTATCTTCAATGGTCATGCTGATATTTTCTTCATCCCTGATCAGCGAAATATCAACCCTGCTGGCATTGGCATGTTTCATTACATTGTTAATGCACTCCTGCAATATGCGGTAAAGGATGGTTTCAATCGCATTATCAAAATGATCCTCAAATCCTTTGGTAAAAAGGTTTATGGCGATGGTATTATTTTCGATGTTCTCGATAAACTGTTTTATCACCAACGCCAGGCCCGATTCAAGCAGGGCCTGCGGCATCATATTGTGCGATATGGTACGCACTTCTTTAAAGCCTTCATCAACCAGGTTAATGGCTTTTTGGAATCGGCCCTTTTGCGCGTCGTCAGTAAAAGGTAGTTCGTTGCCAACCACTGTGAGGTTTATTTTGGCTGCCATCATTAGCTGACTAACACTGTCATGCAGGTCCTGGGCAATCCTTTTCCGTTCTTTTTCTTCGGTTTCAATAATGGCGGTAGTAGCCAAATTCTGTTGTTTTAGCTGCGAACGTTTGTAAGATGAGTAACCCAGCAAAAGGCTTAAAACAAAAACAATTAAAATGCCGCCTACCCAATAATTTCGTTTCGATATTTCGAATTGCTGCTGTAATATCCGGTTTTCTTTCTGTGTGGTTTCGTATTTGGTTTGCAGTTCGGAAAGGTTTTTCGAGCCGTTTTCCCTGTTTACTGCATTGTCAAGGTCTTCGTGCTTTTTAAAGTAAACAAGCGCCTGTTTGTAGTCACCGGTTTGTTCGTACAGGTCCGATAATTCATTTAAAGCATTATTCTCCAGGTCGGTATATTTTATTTTGGTGGCATACTGCAAACACTGTTGCAGCGCATCCAACGATTGCGGGTATTGCTTTTTGCCTTTGTACAATATCCCCAGGTTCATGTAATTAATGGCCAGGGCCAGGGTATCATTGAGCGATTTTTTAGTCTCGATAGTCTTCAGTAATGATTCTTCGGAGCTTCCTTTTTGTTTCATACTGCCAAATACATCGCCCACAAAATCGAGGCTGTAGGACACAGATATACTGTCTTTTATTTTTTGGGCTATGTTTAATGAATCCCGGATGTCGAGCGACTTTTTGTAGTTGTTCAACGCCTCTTTATAGTTATTATCATCTTCATATAATTTGCCAAGCTGTTCCAAAAACACCATAGTTACCCGTTGCGGTTCGTTTTTTTGGCTGTAAGTAATTAATTTTTGCTGGTAAATGATAGCGTTTTTATAATCCTTATTGCGGCTATACAGCTTCACATATTCATGATAAGTATCAGCCAGACCGCGTACATCCTTAATTTTTTCAAAAGCGCGGGCCGCTTGCCCCAGGTAATAGCCGGCAGAATCGTATTTGGCTTCTAAATACCAGGCCCGACCCATATCTTTTAAAAATCCCCCGCTTGCTTTGTAGTCATTTAATTTAACGGCAATTGCCAGTCCCGCCCTGGCAATATTAAAGGTCTCGGTTGGGTTGCTTTTCGAAAGGGAATCTGCAAGCACAGAACAAGCCTTCATGCGTTTTTGCGCAGGGTAATTTCCAAAAGCTATCTTCCTCAGGCTATCAGTGGGCTGACCGAAGCACGAGATTGATAACAGGATAAGAAATAGCGCTAAAACGTTCTTCATGCAAGCGTAGTGTACGGTGCTAAAGGTAATAATTATATGAAACGATAAAAACTATTGGTGCTAAGGCTTATCGCGATAAAAAATAACGTAAAAATACGCTTGACTTGTTGTTATAAATATATCTATTTTTATAAAAGCCTTATCACCAATAAAATATACGGGCTTAACTTTATCTAATCACCTTACCATGGACATTGTTACCGACCTAACCTCGCAGGCTGTATCCTATATAATAGTTATGCAGGATATGTGCAAAAGGCATTTTGATATTGATGCCGAAAACTGCACGTCAACCTATTTTCTGAAAACGGCACAAAAAATAACTAAGAAAAAAACGGAATGGCACCAGGACGGCGAAAAATGCAGCCATGAGTTAAGGCAGGTAAGCGATGTTATCTGGATGAGCAAGAATGAGGTTTTCCAGGTAGAGTCGCTGGACTGTTTTGTAGAAAGCAGCCAAAAACTGCTGGAATGGTATCACAAATTCGACGAACGGGTTAACGAATATTTTAAGGAACGCACGCATGAACCGCTTGGCGGGCTTGGTTGTTCGCCATATCAATGGCGCGAAAGTATCAGGTATATTTTATATAAATACCCCGCCGAACGGGAGCAGGTTGTTAAAATAATTCATTATATCCCCGTTCAAATTGTTTTGGCGCTTGGCGGGGGTATATTTAACGAGTACAAGCAGGGGCTGCTTCAGGTGTACGAACCAGGGTACAAATTAAATGTAGTTTCTGAAAGAGACCGGACAACATCGGCCGACTGGTGGCAGCATAATCACAATGGAAAAACCCGGGAAGACGAATTACCTGATTTGTTGCGCAATGATGCACACTTACTGGAAAAATTAAAAGAAGCAAAGGTCCCGGTGCCGTTTGAAACGTTGCTGAATGATGAGCTAAATCAGATTGAAAAAAGGAGAGAGCTCCAATTAACAGGCAAGACGAAAGAACATAAATCAAAACTAAGCAAAACGTTCTCCGAAAAGGAAAAGGCGTCGCCCAAACATTGTAATACCAATGATCCGTTGAGCAGGGCAAAATCCATGCACCTATATGGCCTGGCCTTTTCAGGTGGTGGCATCCGCTCGGCAACGTTTAATTTGGGTGTATTGCAAAGGCTGGCACAGGAAAACCTGCTAAAAAAATTCGATTTTCTGTCTACGGTATCTGGCGGCGGTTATATTGGCTCCTGGTTTGAGTCATGGGTGCTGCGCACGCGGTCTATCGACAAAGTGAATGACCGTTTAAATCCTGATAAATCAGCCGATCCGCAGGGAGAAGAAGTAAGGCCCATCCGCTGGTTACGTATGTTCAGTAATTACCTCGCTCCAAATAAAAGCGTCTTGTCGGCCGACTCGTGGACCATAGGTATCACATGGTTTCGCAATACTATTATTAACCAGGTTATTTTGTTGCTGTTACTGTGCTGCGCTTTGTGGGGTATTAAACTCACTTATGAACTTTGGAGATACCTGGTAAGCCTGCAGGTTAATTTAAAAATTCTGCCCGGCGATGTAGCGCTGGCACATAGCCAGGTTTTTTGGTCGAGTGCCGTGGTTTTTATACCTGCGGCACTTTTTGCCGGCTGGGGCATGCACGCCTATAATCCTCAATATCGGCCGCGCAGCCCTTTTAACCGCGAAAAGAATACGCTGCTTGCCAATCTTTTGATGGCCTGGGGCTTTATTTCAGCATTTTGCGTGAGTTCATGGATGTTCATGAATAATTTGAAAACCCAGGACATCATGACTAAAGTTGGGCTTTTATGGCCGGCAGCTATAATGGGTTTTATTGGCTTGCTTTTGGTTGCGTATATGGGGCGTTATGATAAATGCCAGAACGAAAACCTGGCTACAAGCGACAATATGCCCGAAAATAAAAGAAGGTTAAAGATAATAATTTTGATTGTTCTTTCCTCTGCTATAGCATCTGTAATAGGGCTTTTTTTGCTGGCCTGCAGCTGGCAATTGGCTAACATTATACGAGGCATAAAATGGCAGCACCACACCGAACTCGGCTTTATAGTGGGGCTTCCACTGGTATTGGAGGCTATCAGCGTGATAGTTGTTGTCCGGATGGCTATTTTGGGAAACATCTTCCCGGACGAGCGACGCGAATGGTGGGGACGGGTTGGCGCTATTGTCCACCGTTTTATTTTTTTATGGATACTGGCAATTGGGGCGGTAATGTACCTGCCGCATTTTGATCAATACCTCACGGATATTGGCTTTGTTTCCAAATCAATCACGGCGTTTGGCGGTTGGGCGGCCGTTATAGGCTACGCGGTTAAATTAGCTTTTAGTCCGAAGACATCAGGCGATAAACCTGTAAAAGGGACGCTGTCTGTCAGCGAGGTGTTTATCAGCGCGGCACCTTATCTTTTTGGGGCCGGCATTTTAATATTGGGCGCCTTTATCACAAATCACATAACGGCTGCACTCATCTATAAACAACAAATCAAAATTGGCCACGGTTATTTATGCACTTCGCCATGTTGTAAAGCGGCCCTGATGTACCAGCAACTGTTGATAAATGCCGCCTTATGTGTTGGAGCGGGGATTATAGCAGTATTGATTAGTATGAGGGTAGGAGTAAACGAATTCTCGTTACATCATTTTTACTGCAACAGGTTGGTAAGGGCCTACCTGGGCGCAACCAAGGGGCGAAAAGAAAGAGAGCAAAGTGTAAATAATTTCACCGGTTTTAATAAGGGCGACGACTTAAACCTTACCGATTTGGCCAGCGACAAATACACAGGCCCGTATCCCATTATCAACACGACGCTTAATGCCACCGTGGTGACCGATTTGGACCGGCAGGACCGCAGGGGGGAGTCTTTTATATTTACGCCCGGATATTGTGGTTTCGACTTCAGCCGCACCCGGCCATCATCGCGTTCAGCAAAAAAATCGTATGACTATGCTTACCGGCCAACAGCCGATTATAGTGCACCTGGTGGCCCAACTTTAGGTACCGCCATGGCAGTGTCAGGCGCGGCGGTTGACCCCAATATGGGCTATCACTCATCGCCGGCGACCGCTTTTTTACTAACCATTTTTAATTTACGGCTTGGTCGTTGGGTTGGCAATCCCAGGAAAGCACATTGGCAGCAATCGGACCCCCAGTTTGGCTTGCTTTACCTGGTTAAAGATTTAATAGGCGAATCCGATTCCAGTTCGGATTTTGTTTGCCTTTCGGACGGCGGCCATTTTGATAACATGGGGATTTACGAGCTGGTGCGCAGAAGATGCCGGTACATTTTGTTATGCGATGCCGAAGAGGATGAAGACGCCATCTGCGAGGGTTTGGCGAATGCGATCCGTCGTTGCCGGATTGATTTCGGCGTTCAGATAACCATCAATATTGAGCTGATAACTAAAAAGGATCCCGTTACTAAATATTCTGCCGAACATATGGTTACCGGTCATATATGGTACCCTGATGACCCGGCCGGAAAGCCATCGGGCACATTGGTTTATGTAAAAACTTCAATTACCGGTAATGAGTCTGTTGATGTGAGAGAATATTTAAAAACCAACGACGGTTTCCCCCAACAGTCAACTGCCGATCAATTTTTTGACGAATCGCAATTTGAAAGTTATCGGGAACTCGGCTATTCCTCTTTTGACTAAGCAGCGATAAATAGCATTTTTATAAGATTTTATATATCAAGCGCCCTTCGTGAGGGCGCTTGTCGCAATTTCCCCCTTTTATTGTCATTCAAAGCGCCTTTGCATTCAGGCAAATTGATATAGGTTTGTACTGTAAATATTTACCACGACAAAAAATAATATTACATTGGCATAAAGAATATATCATGAGAAAGATAATCGTATCGAACTTTGTTTCGCTCGACGGGTATTTTGCAGGCCCGAACGACGATTTAAGCTGGCATAACGTTAATGACGAATTTCTTCAGTACGCCGAAGATATGCTCAATTCGGTGGATGTGATTTTGTTTGGCAGAATTACCTATCAGATGATGAAAGCCTATTGGACCATGGATTCGGTAAAAGTAAGTGACCCGGTTATAGCAGGTAAAATGAACAACCTGCCTAAAATAGTTTTGTCAAAAACACTTGATAAGGTCGATTGGGGAAACTCATCACTGCTTAAAGACGATATTGAACAAAAAATGAGGGACTTAAAGTCGCAATCGGGAAAAGATATCGTAATACTGGGTAGCGGGAGTATTGTATCGGCTTTTACACAAATGGGTATCATAGATGAATACAGGATATTTATAAATCCTGTTATCTTAGGGGGCGGAAAACTTCATTTTACGGGTGATATCGAAAGAAAGAACCTTGTTCTTACTGATGTAAAACGCTTCGAAACAGGCCTTGTAATGCTAAATTATAAACCAAAATAAAAACTAAAAGAACAATCACGATGAAAAAAATTAACATTATTTACTGGATCGCAACCGGCCTGATATTGGCTATGATGCTATTTTCAGCAATCAGTAGTTTTATGCCCAATCCAGATGGTGCAAAAATGCTGGCCCAAATGAAATACGATCCTTATGTGATACACTTTTTGGCGGTAGCCAAAATACTGGGTATAATTGCCATCCTGGTTCCCGGAAATCCACGCTTAAAGGAATGGGCATATGCAGGTTTTACATTCGACCTTATAGGCGCAACCTATTCCATGTACATAACAGGTTTTCCGGTTATCAATTGGGCGCCAATGTTTTTATTCATCGCTATACTGGCAGTTTCGTACATTTTCTATCACAAAAAATTAGCTTTTAAGGCCACAGGCGCTTAAAACTTCCATCGTAAAAACTATAATGACTGAACGAACGGCCCCGGCAAAGTTTAAGCGTTTTTTTACGTTACTCCGCCAGGCTGTGGCAGGCAGCGAGCAGGATTACACTACAGGAAGTATCCGGGTGGCCGTATTCCTGCTTGCTATCCCCATGATCATCGAGATGATGGGTGAATCGCTTTTCGCGGTCGTCGACATTTTTTTTGTCGGCAGGCTGGGCAATGGGGCAACAGCAACTGTTGCGCTTACAGAATCGGTACTGAGCCTGGTTTATTCCATAGCGATGGGTTTGGGCATGGCCGCAACGGCACTGGTGGCGCGGCGGGTTGGCGAAAAAAATCCGCAAGGCGCCGCCGAAGCAGGGATGCAAACCTTATTCTTTGCGATAATACTCTCAGCCATTATTTCCGTTGTCGGCTTAACCTGGTCGCCGTCTATTTTGCACCTTATGGGCGCTAATGACCGAATGATAGCCAACAATGTACGCTACACGCAAATTATGTTTGGCGGCAATATTGTAATTATGCTATTATTCCTCATCAACGGCATATTCCGTGGCGCCGGTGATGCCAGTATTGCCATGCGCAGCCTTTGGATCGGCAATATCTGCAACATTATACTTTGTCCGCTGCTTATTTATGGCCTGGGCCCAATCCCGGGCTTTGGTTTAATGGGGGCCGCAATGGCAACAACCATGGGCCGCGGCATCGGCGTTTTATATCAATTATACCGCTTGTTTATCAAAAAAGGCCTGCTTAGCTTCTATTTATACCAGCTAAAGCCGCAAAAAGAACTGCTGTTGCAAATTATCAGTATAGGCGGTACAGCAACATTGCAATTCCTGGTTGGCTCGGCAAGCTGGGTGTTTTTGGCACGATTGGTTGCCGGTTATGGTGAAGCACCCATGGCGGGCTACCAGGTTGCAATACGCCTGTTGTTGTTTTTTATACTACCCGCCTGGGGTTTAAGCAATGCCGCAGCTACGCTAACCGGGCAAAACCTGGGTGCAGGCAAACCCGAACGGGCCGAAAAAAGCATTTGGATAACAACCGGTTACACCGTGGTATTTATGTTGGCGGTAAGTTTATTTTTTTACTTATTTGGGGAGCCGATAGTTAATTTTATGAATAAGGATGTGCATGCCAGGCACTATGCCCTGCAGGCGCTTCGCATTATCAGCCTTGGATACGTGTTTTTTGGCGTCGAAATGGTAATGCTCAATGCGTTCAACGGCGCCGGTGATACCCGCACACCAACCTATGCCAACCTCGTAACTTTCTGGCTCTTTCAAATCCCCTTTGCCTGGGTGATAACGCATTATTATATCAAAGAGCCCAAAGGCATTTTCATCACTGTGCTGATTGCCCAATTTGTAGCAGCGCTGGTGGCGTATTTCCTTTTTAAAAGAGGGAACTGGAAAAAAGTTAAAGTTTAACCCTCCTTTTAGGGGATAATCACCTTATTCGGCAACCTTTATTTTAATAACAATTTTCTTCACTGTGTCGTACCCATCGACTTTAATATTGGGCCGGTGTGCATCCCCCGGAAAAAACAGCAAAAATGTCCCGGGTTCGGCAACATAATACTGCCCGTCAGCAGTGTAATTTGCACCGTCCGTTTTATCGTTATAAGGTTTTATAACAGTTGCCGTAGCTACCGGCGCAACACCCATTTTTTCTTTCCCTTTTATCACATATTGCAAATCGATATACTTCCGGTGCGACTCCCATGCCGATTGTTCAAAAGTTTTCTCGGGCCCTTCGGTTATCGTGGCATAAGCATTATCGCCGTCAATCACATATTTTCCGGGTTTCAGGGCGTTAAGGTCGCTGTCGCGCAAAAAGGCGAAAGCTTTATCCCATATCGCTTTGTTTTTGTGATATTGCTGCGCGAAAATGATTGGGTTTACCGATGAATGCACCTTCATTTTCAGTCCATTGCGCCATTCTTTGCTGTGTAACCATTTGGAGGCTGTTTTTTCATTCCAGGCCGTCGTATCCTGTGCAAACACAGATGCCGTTAACATTATCGACATAAAAAGCAAGATGGTTTTTTGCCAGGCTGATTGATTATTCATACCATTGAATTTTGATTGATAAAATTTAAGCCAATGTAAAAACTATTTTACCTTTTTTTGATAACCTAAATAGTAACTTTGATTTTAGGGCCAATAAGTTTTGCTAAACGCGATACGTCCCGATATTTTACATCCAATTATAACCAAAAACAATACCTTGAAAGTAATTCATAGCGTACATCCTGACGATTTTAAACAGTACGATACCACTTTGATCCGTGAGCGTTTTTTAATTGATAACATCGTCTCACCGGAAACTTTAAACTGCGTTTACACCCATTACGACAGGATGATAGTGGGAGCCGCCAGCCCTGTAGATACCGAACTGCTTCTGCCCAATTACCCCAACCTGCGTGCCGAATATTTCCTGGAACGCCGTGAGATCGGTATCATTAATGTAGGGGGCGAAGGCAGGGTTACCGCTGACGCTGATGCTTACCAATTAAAAAAACTGGATTGCCTTTACCTGGGCAAAGGCGTAAAACGCGTTGCTTTTTCAAGCGTGGATGCAGAGAATCCTGCTGTTTTTTACCTGTTATCCGCGCCCGCGCACGCAACTCATCCAAATGCTTTGATGCCAATGGCCGATGCTGTAAAAGTTGAAGCAGGCAGCGCCGAAACAGCCAATCTACGCACCATTAACAAATACATCCACGCCGATGGCATTACAAGCTGTCAGCTGGTAATGGGCTTAACCATACTGAAGCCCGGCAGTGTTTGGAATACCATGCCCGCACACACACACGACCGCCGTATGGAAGCCTATTTTTATTTTGATTTGCCCGCCGGACAAAAGATAATCCATTACATGGGCAAAGGTGATGAAACCAGGCATATCACCATTAATAATCATGAAGCTGTAGTTTCGCCGCCATGGAGCATACATTCGGGCTGCGGCACCAGCAATTATAATTTTATATGGGGCATGGCCGGCGAAAATTTAGATTATACCGATATGGACGCGATTGCGATAACTGATTTAAAATAGACTAAAGCGTAAACACGAATTAAAAATTAACCACAAAGGCCACAGAGGAGGCACAAAGGGACACAAAGAAAGAAGTATACAATGAGGTAATAAGGACCTTTTTGAATCCTGAATGTTTCTTTGATATCCTGGTGGTAAAAAAAACAAACATGAACGACAAATTTTCATTAAAAGACAAAGTAATAATTGTAACCGGCGGAACCGGTATTTTGGGAAACGCCTTTGTTAACGGCATAGTTGAAGCCGGCGGTACGGTTGGCATACTGGGCCGCAAGAAAGAAATTGCCGAAGAACGGGCTAACCATATCAACAGCAATGGCGGTAAAGCCATAGCGCTGGTAGCTGATGTATTGAATACAGCGGAGCTGGTTGCGGCAAAAGACAAAGTGTTGGAAGCCTTTGGCAGAATTGACGGATTGGTGAACGGGGCCGGTGGTAACATGCCGCAGGGTGTTTTACAGCCAGATGAAGATATTTTTAACATGAACCTGGAAGGGATGAAACAGGTGCTCGACCTTAATTTATGGGGTACATTGTATCCAACCCAGGTTTTTGGCGAAGCTATTGCCAAAACGGGCAAAGGCAGTATTGTTAATATATCCTCCATGAATTCAAAGCGGGCCATTACCAAAGTGCTGGGCTATAACATGGGTAAAGCGGCAGTTGATTGTTATAACCAATGGTTTGCCGTTGAGCTGGCCAACCGGTATGGCGACACGATCCGGATGAACGCCCTGGCGCCAGGATTTTTCCTGACTGAACAAAACCGCAACCTATTAACAACCCCCGACGGCGGCTATACCGAAAGAGGTGAAAAGGTGATCAGGAATACGCCGTTTAAACGCTTCGGCCACCCGGATGAATTGATTGGCGCACTGGTTTGGCTGCTGAGCGATGCCTCGGCATTTGTAACCGGATCCATGATATGCGTGGATGGCGGTTTTTCGATTTTCGCTGGAGTTTAGTTGGTTCATTAGCTTTGGTTCATTAGTTCATTGGTGGGATGGTGCTTAAGGCAGGGGGGCAATTAATTTGAATGACCGGGCGTAGAGACGCAATGCTTTGCGTCTCCGGCAAATAGGTAAATAAATGATTTTCGTAGAGACGCAACATTTTGCGTCTCTGGTAATATTAATAACCAAACAACATGGATCGCAGAAAATTCATTCAAACCACATCGGTTGCAGGGACAAGTTTCCTGATGGCACCAGCTTTAGGGAAGGCTGCCGGGTTTTTCAAAGGATCGCCTAACGAAAAGGTGGTGATCGGCATGATGGGAACACATAGTCGCGGCCTCTACCTGGCACAAAACTTTGCTAAGCTCCCAAATGCCGAAATTGGCTATGTATGCGATGTGGACGCTAACGTGGTGGCCAGCACCATTGCCGACATATACAAGCGCACTGGCAAAAAACCCGAAGGTATAACCGATATCCGCAAACTGTTGGAGAAAAAGGATGTTGATGCCATTGTTATTGCCGCGCCCGATCATTGGCATGCCCCCGCAACCATTATGGCTTGCCAGGCTGGTAAGCATGTTTATGTTGAAAAGCCCTGCGCGCATAACCCGCACGAGGGCGAGTTAGCTGTCGCGGCTGCAAAAAAATATAACCGGCTGGTTCAAATGGGGAGCCAGCGCCGCTCGTTTTCCAATGTACAGGGGATGGTTAAAGAATTGCATGATGGGGTTATCGGCCGTACATATTATGCTAAGGGCTGGTACTCCAATCACCGTGCAAGTATTGGCTTTGGTAAGGACGCGCCGGTGCCAGCAAATCTTAATTACGAATTATGGCAGGGCCCGGCGCCCCGCAAAGCATACAAGGACAACCTGATTCATTATAACTGGCACTGGTTTTGGAACTGGGGCACCGGCGAAGCATTAAACAACGGAACACACGAACTGGACGTGATCCGCTGGGGCCTGGGGGTCGATTTTCCAAGTAAAGTAGCCTCGACCGGCGGGCGGTTTCATTTTAAGGATGATTGGCAAACGCCCGACACGCAGAATATATTATACAATTTCCCCAACGATACCGCAGCACAGTGGGAGGGACGTAGTTGCAACGGTTACAATACCGAAGGCCTCGGTCGCGGTGTTATTTTTTATGGCGATAAGGGAACAGTGTTTTACCAGGGCGGCAACGGCTATACCGTTTACGATGGCGACAACAAGTTTGTCAAGGAAATAAAAGACGATACGGTCGTCGATCCCACTAATAAAGTTAGTCCAACCGAATCACTGGACGGCCTGCATATGAAAAACTTTGTTGATTCGGTACGGGGATTAGCGCACTTAAATGCACCTATTGAAACCGGGTTTAAATCGACATTGCTGCCGCAATTGGGCAATATTTCGTACCGGGTGGACAGGGTTTTACATATAGATACATCCAACGGCCATATTTTAAACGACCCGGAGGCAATGGCCCTGTGGAAGCGCGAATACGAACCGGGCTGGGAGCCGAAGGTGTAGTTTTGAGTCAGAAGTCCTGAGTCGAAAGTCTGATGTCAGTTGGTCGTAAATTGACTATGCCAAAAACTAAAACGATTACGAAACAACCAAATAAACTTGTAAACGCGCCAGGCTTTGTGTCACTCTGTGCCTTCTTTGTGTTCTTTGTGGTAAAAATTAGCCGCTATGTTTACAATGAGCGCAATTAATCTTAAACAATATTTTTTACATACAAGACGAATCATCATGATAAAAAAAATAGCCTCCATCGCATTAATTGTTGCCGCTTTTATTGGTCAACAGGCATTCGCCCAAAGCACCCCGTCCCTTTTCAACGGCAAAACCCTTAAAGGCTGGAAACGCCTTGCAGGTACTGCCGATTATAAAGTTGAAAACGGCGCTATTGTAGGTACAACTGTCCTTAATTCCGGCAATACATTTTTAGTTACCGAAAAAGAGTACGGCGATTTTATTTTGGAAATGGATACCAAAATTGAAAGTCCGCTAAGCAATTCAGGCGTCCAGGTTCGCAGTCATTTTGATCCTTCAGCAAACAACGGGAAAGGAAAAGTCGTTGGACGGCAGTTTGAGATTGATCCATCTGCACGAAAATGGTCTGGCGGCATTTATGATGAAGGCCGGCGGGACTGGATCTATCCGCTTGATTTAAATGCCAAAGCAAAAGATCCTTTTAAAGTGGGCATATACAACCATATCCGCATGGAGTGCATAGGCAACGAAATGCGCACCTGGATAAACGGAATCCCGGTTGCGGATGTTGTGGATACGTTAGACAGCAAAGGTTTTATAGGTTTACAGGTACACGCCGTTACAACGCCAGAACAGGCCGGCAAAAAGGTGTATTTTAAAAACCTGCACATCCAGACACAAAATCTTAAACCAAAACCGTTCCCTGCGGATATTTATACTGTAAATTTCACACCAAATTGGCTCTCGGCACATGAAAAGGCCAGTGGCTGGAATTTATTGTACGATGGGCATACCGCCAAAGGCTGGCGCGGCGCTACGCTTACTGCATTCCCGGCAAAAGGATGGCTTTATGCAGATGGCACCATGCATGTGTTGCCCTCGGAAGGCAAAGAAGAATCGGGCGGTGGCGACATTGTTACCGATGACCTGTACAGCGCCTTTGATCTTTCTTTCGAATTTAAAATAACACCCGGCGCCAACAGCGGGGTCAAATACTTTGTAACCTTATCCGAAGTTACCAAGGGTTCGGCCATCGGCCTGGAGTACCAGGTGCTGGATGATCAATTACACCCCGATGCCAAACTGGGCCGCAACGGCGATCGCACGCTTTCGTCGTTATATGATTTGATTCCATCCAACAAACCGACCCGGTTTATAAGGCCCGTTGGTGCATGGAATACCGGCCGCATTATTGTTTACCCCAATAACCATGTGGAGCATTATCTCAATGGCGTGAAAGTGCTTGAATACGAACGGGGTTCAAAGGAATTCCGCGACCTGGTGGCCATCAGTAAATATGTGATCTGGAAAAACTTCGGCGAAGCACCTGCAGGCCACATCTTATTGCAGGACCATGGTAACGAATGTTTTTTCAGGAGCATCAAGTTGAAACGTCTGGATAAATAATCATCAAATAAAAAAAAGTGGGTTTACACAAAGTTTCCACTTTTTCAATTTACAATATTTATTATCTTGTAAATGAGGTAGTTAAAAATGACTGGGTTTACACTTTTTTTATGTTAAGCCGCGTTTGCACTAACTAACAAGCCTTAACATAAACGAAATACCCTGAGGCGAATGCAAGGCGAATAACGACTCGAGCGATTGCCTCGCCGCTTCAGATGCCCGTGTCCGCATTTGTAGCTCATATTCCGCTATTGCTGTTTGTATGTCACCGTAATTTCCTTCAACCAGGCATTTGCTTAATTCCAGGGCATCAAGCATGGCCATGTTAACGCCTTCGCCCGCATAGGGTGGCATCAGGTGCGCGGCATCCCCCAAAATGGTTAGGGTTGGCAATGCCTCCCAGGTTTGGTCCAACGGCATGCTATAAAGGGGCCTTGGTAAAAACTGCGGTTTTGCGTTTTCAAATAATTCGTCCCACAAATTGCCCCAGCTGGCAAAGGCCTGTTTAAACCAGGTAAGCACAGCTGCTTTGTCCGAAAAATCTATCCCACAATCGCGTATCCAATTCTCCCCGGCCTTAAAGCACGGATAAAACACCAAACTACCGTCGCCTTTAGCGCTTACGATCAGCGATTTTTCATCGCCCATGGCAAATATTTTCCCGCCGTTTAGTAGCTGATGTATCTTAGGACTGTTAATTTCCGAATTATACACAGCACCCTCAACAGCGGTATATCCCGAATAAAAGGGCTTAATTGGGGTAATATAAGGGCGTATTTTTGAATTACCGCCGTCAGCAGCTATCACCAGGTCGGCCACAGCGCTGCTTCCGTCCTTAAATTCCAGTTTCCAGGTTTCGCCCAAAGGCTTCATCGACACAAACTGCTTATCCCATAAAACAGTACCCGGTAACAACGAGTCCAGCAGGATATTTTGTAAGGGTCCCCGGTCAATTTCCGGGCGGCCTCTTTCGGTATTTGTGTCGGTATCGTCTTCCCAAACAACCTTTCCAAGATGATCCATAATGCTCATCTTATCAGCCCCTGGCCGGTAGTTCGCTTTAAAGGCATCCATTAACCCGGCTGCCTCCAGCGCTGCCAAACCCGATTCTTCATGCAAATCCAACGTAGCACCTTGCGGACGGGCGTCTTTATTGGCATCTCGCTCGTAAACTTTTACGTCGGCACCGTTCATTTGTAAAAGCCGGGCAAGTGTTAATCCGCCCGGGCCACCGCCTATGATAGCTATTTTTTTGTTATGGATATTCTTCATAAAGAAGTAGAGAATTATTGAGTTATTGAATTATTGATTTAGCCAGGCGTACATAATGACGCATATAGTGATGACGATTGTCAAATAAGAACATTTTAAAAAATCCGCACTCACGCATGTCCGCCTAATTTTAAAAATCCAATAAATCGCAAAAATCAGCTTAATCGTGGTTCGGACTGGTTTGAAAACTGTAGTAGAGATAATATAGGGACGGCAGTATCAAAAAGCTGCCGATAACAAGCGCCCAGCCTAAATCGTCGATGGTATTTGCCGTTGCATGCAGCTGCATCAGATTGAGGTTGTGACCGCCCTTTATCATGATGAAAAAGGGGAAGTGCATGTACCCGACTGCCAGCAATATCATAGTCACCTGGAAACCAGCAAATACCCTGATCACCTTTTTCTTGCCACGTCCAATCAATACCCAAAGCATTATCAGCGAAATAGTGGCTGCTATCACC
>Ga0206865_1122_pt1 | contig 23314 bp, 15 predicted proteins | sample Alteio_BWOrgCont_39_FD_152628 | JGI IMG/M metagenome (GOLD analysis project Ga0206865, IMG submission 152628) | Enriched cells from forest soil in Barre Woods Harvard Forest LTER site, Petersham, Massachusetts, United States -... | ecosystem: Environmental > Terrestrial > Soil > Temperate forest >...
GGATTGGGACCCAGGATGGTCTGGTGCGCCTGAGCAAGACACCTGTCAGTGTGACCCCGCTTCCCGGTGGTTCAGATACCGATTACCAAACCATCTCCTGTGATCCAAACGGAACGATCTGGGCTGTCGCTTCAAGTGTTTACGCCATTCGCGGCGGCATCGCCAAGCCCTGGAAGTTCTCTGCTATGCCGGAGCTTCCGATCCGCAACGTCTTTCGCGACCGCTCAACGGCTCTTTGGATCGGCACAGACGGCAGTGGCGCATACCATCTAACGTCTTCGGGCGCAGTTCATTATTTAGCGCCACAGCTCCTGGTCAATAATTTTGTTCGCGCCTTTCTACAGACTCAAGATGGGAGCATGTGGATCGCAACCGATGAGGGCGTAAGCGTAATCAGCAAAGATCGAGTACAAAACATTCGCGTTCAGGATGGTCTTGCGTACTTCAGCACACGCGCTTTGATCGAGGATCACAACCATGACATCTGGATTGGCACAGATCATGGTCTCAGCCATTGGCGCAGCGGCGTCTTTCTGCATGACGCGGCTACCGAGGCCCTACGCAACGAAAAAGTGTGGTCGATTTTGCAGGATCACAACGGCGACATCTGGTTCGGTACGCGAGACCATGGCCTGTTCCGTTATTCCGCTGGGAATTTGAAGCAATACACCACCGCGCAGGGTCTGGCGAGCAACGGCATTTATCAAATACTCGAAGATGGACATGACAGTCTATGGCTCAGCGGGCCGGACACTATCTCCTCGTTTAACCTTGCGAAACTGAACTTGAAATCTCCTCAGCAAACATCTTTTTTGGATGTGACTGTCTATCAGATGCCCTACGGCGCCGATGGCGCGCAGATGTACGGCGGCCGCCAGCCTTCCGGCTGTATCGGCCCCGAGGGGGGCGTCTGGTTTCCCAGCAATAAAGGCGCGGTTCATATCTTGACCGAAGATCCGAAGGCGCATGCCCCTCCACCAATTCTGATTACAAACGCTCTCTCCGATGGCCGTGAGCTTTCGCTGGGATCGCGGATAGTGCTCCCCGCCGACGCCTCACGCCTGCAAATTGCTTTCGCGCCGCTGATGCTTCGTCCGCAGGAAGGAGTGCTATTCCGCTACCGTCTCGAAGACTTCGATCCCGGCTGGACCTACGCAGGCGTGAATCGCGAAGCCACCTACACTAATCTGCCTGCAGGCAAATATATCTTCCGCATCGTCGCTTTTGAGACAAACCATCCTGAACTTACTTCAGAGGTCTATCTCGAGATCATCAAGCAGCAATACTTCTATTACAGCTGGTGGTTTCTCAGCCTCTGCCTGCTGATGCTATTGATCGTGGCATGGGGTATCCACCGGTCGCGGATACGCATCGTCCAGTCGCGTTTCAAGGCTGTGCTCGAAGAACGCAGCCGCCTGGCGCGCGAAATGCACGACACTGTTATCCAGGGTTGCACGAGTATCTCCGCTTTGCTTGAAGGGGTTTCGAGCCTGCAGCGCGAAAATCATTCGCTTGAAAACGGCCTGCTCGACTATGCGCGCAACCAGGTACGCACCACTATCGATGAAGCGCGTCGGGCTGTCTGGAACCTGCGTCATGAGGACGAACCGATGCAGGACCTGAGCAACGCACTGGCTGTGATCGCCGAACACACGCGCAAAGAATTCGGTGTCGAGGTGGAATGCAGCACAATAGGGCGGCCATTTCCTATGCCTGGATCAATTGCCCGTGAGCTGCTGATGGTTGTGCGCGAGGCAGTCTACAATGCAGTCCTGCATGGCCATCCTCGCCGGATCACGATCGCGCTTTCATACAGCCGGGCGGAAATTCTTCTCACTATCACAGACAACGGGATCGGTTTTGATCTTGAAAAGCCCGTCGGCGATGGCCAGCCGCACTATGGCGTCGCCGGCATGCGTGAACGCATGGCGCGCCTCCACGGACGGCTGGAGATTTCCAGCACCAAAGGAAGTGGAACTACAGTCCTTGCTCGCCTCCAGCGCTTCCATTTGGTAGAAGTGTCCACGGAGGCCGCGATGAAAATATGAGATGTGAGCCGCAGACTCCAGGTTCGATCGCAAGAGTCGGGTGAATTCGACGGAGTTTAGGACAAAAGGAAGCCCGGGGCTGGACCCGGGCCTTTTGAGAACACACTCATGGTCAGAATGTGAACTTAAGTGCCATCTGTCCGATCCGGGCCGGTTCAGACCCCGTCGAAGTGATTTGCCCTTCGCTACCTCCGATGTTAACCCCGGTGCTGGAGATCTGATTGGTGGAACTGGGCGCGGCGAAGCTTGGCTGGTTGAAGGCATTGAACATTTCCCAGCGAAACTGCAGAGAATAGCGTTCAAAGGTCCAGTTTTTGAAAATACCGGCATCCGTGTAATCCAATGGCGGCGCCTGCATGACGTTCTTGCCCGTATTTCCGAATGTGCCCGGAGCATTCTCCATAAAAGCGTTGATATTGAAATAACTATTCAGCCAATGTGATTTCCCGCCCTGTCGAGCATTCCTCGATTGACCAGCAACGACATCGGCCCTGTCTTCATACTGCTGTGCTTCTGATTCGTTGCTGCCAAACCCACCGGCAACGGAAAATGGGTAGCCGGATTGCGCAGTAATGATGGCACTGATTTCCCAGGCTCCCAGCACCTGCTGTATCAACTGGTTATGGCCGTGGAGAGCAGGGGTCGTATAGATAATATTTCCGACCCATCTCAAAGGCACGTTCTCACTGGAAACGCCGTGGCTCCATGCGAGATTGAAGGGATCTCCGAGTTGATTGGTGCCAAAGCTGATGTTTGCGGACGAGGCCAGATCAAGAGTCCTAGACCACGTGAAGTTTGTCTGAAATTGCAGATTATGAGCGAGGCGCCTATCCAAGCTTACCTGTAATGCATGATAGCTCGCAGTACCATAGCTAAAGGTGTCAAGAATTTCTCCGAAAGAAGTGTAGATGCTGCGGCTTCCGCCCGTTGAGTAGATTCCAGGATTGCGGTCGAGAATAAACGGGGCGTGATAGGTTTGGCTGCCTACATATGCAAGGCGGAAAACCATATTTTGGCCGATCTGCTGTTCGGCGGTGACATTCCAGCTCTGCGTAACTCCAAGCTTGAAGCCGGGATCGAAAGTTGCCGGGATGCTGAGACCAGGTGTGAAGGTCACGGAAGAAGGAGGTCTATAAGAAGAGGATGCGAACGGAGGGAATGGACTTGCGCCTCCAGTTCCGGCAAAGCCTGACCACGGATCGTCAAAGTTCAGTGGAGTTGTGCTGCTTCCCTGCAGGTTAAAGGTCGGCGCAAAAGGAGCATTGTCGGCGGTATGGTTGTACTGCGAGTAAATCATGGGAGAAGTAAAGAGGCCGAAGCCTGCGCGGATAGACGTGTGGGGAAATGCACGGGGCTGCCACGCCACCCCTAGGCGAGGCTCCCAATAGCCGTAGGTGCTATGCATAATCCCGGCACCGACCCCCCTATCCCCGGGAAATACCAGTCCGACGGGAGCGTTAGGATAGACGGTGCTCTGCTGTCCCGCCACAAATGCAGCGGCCCGTCCGTTTGCAATCTTCGGAGGAAAGTTCGGGTCCCAGCGGAGCCCCGCGGTGATGGTCAGATTCGGTTGTATGCGGTACTGATCCTGCCCGTAAAATCCGGGTTGCCAGCCAGAGACATCGGCAACTTCGCCCGCTCCCTGAAACATGGAAGCCAAGTCCCCGAGGAGAAAATCAGCCAATCCTACGCCGGTGTACTGGCCGTTGAAGCTAATTTCCGGCTGGGTGGGATACTGAGTGTACTCTTCGGCGAACTGGTGCTGGATATTAGCTCCGAAGGATAATGTATGCCTTCCCAAGGTCTTCGTCAGATCATCATAAAGTCCGTATGTGGTCCTTTCTTCCTGCGATGGCTCATAGTAGCCAACATTGAAGCCATCACCACTTACAGAGAAGCCCTCGACGTAGCATGAATTGGGGAGTTCAGTAACGTTGATGTATTTGGACCAGCAGAAGGGCTGGTTATCGTTGGTGAGCGCTTGAGATCCATTGTGCGCGGCCAGCTGGGACCAGAAGACAGAGGCGACGTTCACCATGGTGGGACTAATTGTCCACGTATAACCCAGGGTTTCGTTATAGTACTGCTCTTGTATGGAGAAATCGTAGTTGTAGTTATTGTTCATCGCCAGAAGATTGCCGGGGACATCGCCGGATGGCTGGATGAAGTTTCTGACAAAGCTGCGCAGAAATAGCCGCTGGCTTTGTGACATGTCGTAGTCCAGCCTGCCGGTTCCCTCGTCGTACTGCGCGATGTACGGAGCAGAAACGTAATATGTCAGGCCATTAGGCTGCTGCCCCGTCGGCAGTGCGGTTTGCGCAATCGTTACTGCCGTCGCGTTATAGCTGTATCCAGGAAGCAACTGGTTCGGCTTACCGCTTACCACGCCGAAGGGGCAAATGGCCGATGATCCCGAAGTGCACATGCTCTCCTGGCCATTCGTCGACAGCGCGCTGAAGTCGCCGTTAAGCATGGCCGGCGTGGGGAGATAGGAGTTGAGCGCTGTCGATGCGGTGGCATTGCGGGTTCCCTGGTAGTTTCCAAAGATGAAGAGCTTGTTTTTGAATATCGGGCCGCCAGCGTATGCGCCAAACTGGTTCTGGTGCAGAGGATTTACTTCGTGGCTGAAGTAGTCCTTGGCGTTGAAGATCCGATCGCGATAGAAATCGAAAACGCCGCCATGAACGGAGTTAGAACCAGACTTCGTTGCAATGCTGATTACCGCACCAGGAGCGAAGCCGTAAGCCGCGTTGAAGTTATTGGTTATGACGCGGAACTCCTGTGTAGCATCCGCATTCGGAAATGGAGCCGGAAGGCCGATGTAGGTGTCCATATTCGGCACTCCGTCCAGCAGAAAGTAGGCGCTACCCTGGTTTCCTCCATTTGCGGAAACGGGCGTCGCATCCGGGAAGGAAAAGCCGGTCTGATTGTAGGTATTGCCACCCGATGTCATTCCAGGGGCCAGGTAGACCAGCGTAGATGGCTGTCGGCCATTCAGAGGAAGCTGAGAAACCTCCGTTTCATTGATGGTTTGCCCGAGTGAGCCATTCGTGGTGTTCAGCAGCTCGGCGTTAGACGAGACGGTGACTGTCTGCTGCACACTGCCGGCATTCAGAGTCACATTCTGCGTAGAAGCTGTATCGACGGTGATGATGATTCCCTGCTGCAGATAGGTCTGAAAACCGGTGGCCTTAACCGTGATGTCATATCTGCCCAGCGGCAGAGGCGCAATTCTATATAGGCCCTGGCCGGAACTAGTGACCGTCTGGGCCAACCCGGTATCGACGTTTTTTGCAGTGATGGTTGCACCGGGAATCGCGGCCCCAGTAGAGTCGGTGACCTGGCCATTAAGGCTCGCGCCTACAGCCTGAGCAAAGATTCGGGGCGCGATACAACAAATCACCGCCAAAACCGCTGCGATCACTGTGCGCCTGTACAACTGGTAACGCATTCTTGTCTCCTCAATAAAAAGTGAGAACTCTTTCAGCCGCAGCAACCTAGCCTATGAAAGCGGTTGCACGAAGACCGAAGAAAAGTCTCAACTCTGTCGCATGGGGCAGGGCGCATCCCTCTACAGAGAGAGCCCTCGTCTACTGTTAGTACTGTCCTGCCGCGTAGCGTATTTCATTCCGTCACGCATACTAATCTTCGGAAGCGAACACTGTAATCAGACGAAAGTCGGATCGCGTGTTATTGGGAGATTTCCGGGGAGGACTGATATCGCTCCCGTGACGAATACGTTTTTGGCGACCGTGAATTGGAGCAGCGGGTCTCCCGTCTTGCGCCTTCGCTATCTGGAATGTGGGAAAATAACCGGCACAAATGGAAACCCCTTAACCCGTCCGAACCCTTCTCTGATAGTCACCAGTTGATTGGCCACAATGTTCTTCAATATCTCAACTCCGCCCAGCGGCCAGTGCACTTCTATCTCAGCAGACTTCACCGTACCCAAGCCAAAATGCAGTCGGGGATCGTTGGCCGAAAGATAGCTCGTCTGGCTCATCACCGTTTGCGCCTGAACCTTGTCGCCGTAATGAACAAGAACGCGGGAGCCGATGGCACTGCGATTGCTCCGGGTCCCCTCAAGACGTACCTTCAGCCAGTTGCGTGAGGGCGGAGCATCGTTCCGCAGTAACGACGGGGGTTCGTTCTGATTCATGATCAGAACATCAAGGTCTCCATCGTTATCAAAATCGCCAAATGCACAGCCCCGGCTCACATGAGTGGCCGTGATGCCTTCGCCGGCTTCGGGACCTACTGCCACGAACCGTCCGCTACCGAGATTGCGGAAGAGCAGCCGTGGTCCACGTCTCGGATATTTCTCCGGGAAAGCCGCTTGCAGTTCCGGATAAACCGTGCCAGTTACCCACAAAAGATCAGGAAGTCCGTCGTTGTCCAGATCCACCATCGCCGTACCCCAACTGATGAACCGGCGCTCGCCGGCGAGACCTGCCTGACTAGTGACATCCTCAAATTCCCCGTGGTCGAGACCACGATATAGACCTGTGGCCTGGTTCATGAAATGCGTTCTGACTATGTCGAGACGCCCGTCCAGGTTGTAATCACCAACCCCGATGCCCATCCCAGCCACTTCCTGGCCTTCTCCGGTCAGTGCAATGCCACGGATAAGGGCCTCCTCGCGAAAGGTGCCGTCATGATTGTTCATGAGCAGAAGACTCGGCGTGGAATCACACGCGATGAAGATATCCGGCCAGCCATCCTCGTCCACATCGAATGTCACCGCGGTGAGCCCGTATGACCCGGTGAGGCGAGCAATACCGGATTCCTGCGAAACATCCGTGAAGGTGCCGTCCCGGTTATTACGGTAGAGAGAGTGTCTGGGAAAAGGCAGCCCCTGAGGGCCGCAATTCACGGGAACACCTTCGAAGTTACAGTTTGGTGTCAATAGCGAAGGCTTCGGCATGCTGGCCGGGTCAATGTGGACGTAATTTGCAACGAAAAGGTCAAGCCAGCCGTCGCGGTTGTAGTCAATGAAGGTGCAGCCCGTGCCGAAGCGAATGATGGACTCAGTCAGGCCGGCGCTGGCGGTTACGTCAGTGAAAGTCCCATCTCCGTTATTTCGATAAAGGCGGTTGTGGCCGTAATAAGTAACGAAGAGATCTTCAAATCCGTCGTTGTTGTAGTCACCGACGCAGACCCCGGTTGCCCATCCTATGTCGACCAGACCAGCTTTTGCTGTGACATCGATGAATGTACCATCACGGTTGTTGCGATAGAGGCGATTGCTCGCCCCGGAGGGAATGGTATCGAGCCGTCTGCAGCCAAGAACAAAAATGTCGAGCCAACCGTCGTTATCGTAATCGAGAAACGCACACCCCCCACCCATCACCTCAAATATGTAGGTGGCTTTATCGGGGTCACCATAGAACATGGTTTCCGTCAGCCCGGCGGAGCGTGCGATATCGCAAAAGCGGGAGAAAGGATGCGAATTGGCAGAGGGCGGGACAAGCGCCGACGCGGCGTGATCGAGAAACGGCAAAGCGCATGCCATGGAGCCTCTCCGCAGCAGGGTGCGGCGCGACCATTTCGCAAATCTCTGGCGAGTCACAAAGAAGATTGTCTCTTGATCAATGTCTTCCCGTCATTGCATTGAGTTGTTCACTCAACGCTCTTGCCCGGGGATTGACGGGATCCAGCGCCAGCACATGGCCCACGGCAGCCTTCGCCTGTTCCCATTGCGACTCGAGAAACAAAGTTGCTGCCAGATTCATCCAGGCATTCGCATAACCGGGGTCCCCATCGACCGCCAGCCGGAAATGTCGTTCGGCCGATCCTGTGTCTCCGTCCTGCGAATCGAGATAGCCTAGCTGATTCTGGGCCAGAGCGAAGTGTGGATTCAATTGAATCGCGCGTTTCAATGCGGCTCGCTCTCCCGCGAGGTCGCCGCTCTTATTGAGCGCCATTGCCAACTTATAGGCGAGCAGGGGCTCGTCAGGATCTATCTCCTCTGCGTTGCGATAGAGGGTGATGGCCTGCTCCAGACGGCCGGCGGCCAAAGCCTGATCAGCCAACGCCACCTGTCCAGCCGCCTGGGTCTGGCTGGATTGCGCTTTTAGAGATTGTTGGTAAAGCCGCATCTGCTCTTGAGAGTCGCCGGTATCTCCTAGAGACTGAAGCACCCGAGCTAATTCGAAATGAACTTCCGGCTTGCCATAGCCAAGAGCGATGGCCTTCTGTAGCTGTTCTTTCGCCGCACTATCCACCTTTGTGCTGGCTAGGGCTACTCCCAAATCGAAGCGGGAATCGGGATCGTCCGGCTTCAACGCCACCGATTGCTCGAGATATTTTCTGGCAGCAACGTAATCACCAGATTGCAGCTTCAGAAAGCCGGTTAAGTACAAAATTTCCCAGTTGCGCGGCTCAGCAGTCAAAAGGGTATGACCGAGCGCTTCCGCCTTCGCGGCGTCGCCGGCAAGAACGAGAGTGCGAAGATACAACACCTGCATGCCGCGATCATCCGGAAACTGACCTGCTGCTTTTTTCACCAGCGTAGTCGCTTCCTCCACGCGCATTTGCAGGATCAGTACACCTGCGAGCGCCTTGATGAGTGGGAGAGACGTGGGGTTATCGCGCAGCGCGCCGTGCAATAGATCAGAAGCGTCCGCCAGCAGACCCGATTTACTGTAAGCTACCGAAAGATTCACCAGCAGCGGAACCGTCAGCTTACTGGAGGCAGTCATTGGCTTAAGCAACGCGATGACGGCGCTGTAGTTTGCGTCAGCAAGCAAATCGCGGCTCAGGTTATCAAAAGCCAGCGTAGATTGCGGATCGATGGCGATGGCCTGTCTCCACTGAACTTCGGCATTTGCTCTCTTTCCCATCCTGTCGAAGACCGCACCGAGCGTCAGATACGCATCGACAGATTGCGCGTTACTCTGAATAGACTGTTGCAACGGTTTGACGGCTTCTTCCACGTGCCCCTGAGAATACAGGCTTAGACCCAGGAGATAGTTAAAATGCGCGGACGCAGGATCAATTGCCACGGCTTTCCTGAAAGCCTCTGCGGCGCAGGCATATTGATGCCGATCACCGAACCAGGTTCCGAGCTGCGCAAAAATGTCCGCATCACGCCGCGTCTTTAACTGGGCCTCAATTGAACCTGGAGGCACACACGCCGACCAGCCAGAGGGGGTTTCGCAGACACCAACGATCGTTAGAAGAAGGGCAAACAAGATCTTCATGGTTGGCTGATTCGTTGAAGCTCCCCCGATTCTATGCGGAGAGCGCGCTTTAGATCCCTGCTCCGGCACTTACTACCCGAGTTAAATTAAGATCCTTGGACACGCGCGGCCTGCGTTGCTTCCAGTCTCGCCCTTTTGAGTAAGTCGACTGGATCGCCGGTTGGATAGAACTCCATGGCTATAAATTTGTTATATCCGAGCTCAGCAAGTTTTCGATAAACATTTCTATAGTCGATCTCCCCGGCTCCAGGCTCATGACGTCCGGGAACATCCGCTATGTGGACCAAGCCAATCAGGTCGATATTCCCTTCCATCTTTTCAATCAAATTACCAAAGCCACGTTGCTCATGATAGAAGTCGTACAGCACTTTGACATCATGGCTTCCGATCTGCCGGACCATTTCGAATCCTTCTGTAACCGTCGTCAGATAAATTGTAGGATTCTCCAAAGCATCGATCGGCTCAATCACGATCTGAATATTTTCCTTCGCGACTAACTCCGCAGCCCGTTTGAGATTCTCAATCGAAGTCTGCTTCTGCGCTTCGTGGCTCAGGCCCTCCACTCGCTTTCCAGATAGAAGAATGATCTGCGACATTGCAGGCGCTTCGCTGCTTCAATTTGCGCTGCAAGCTGCGTCATGAACAGATCTGAATCAGCGGGAACGGAAAATCCTGCACGGACCCCACTCATGGAATCGACGACCAGACCAAGCGAGTGTATCCGGGCCATTAGCCGTTGCGTTTCATCGGCCGACCATTTTTGAAATTCTCCGACCAGTTCCACTCCGTTATAGCCCGCGGCCGCGACCATTTCGATACAGCGTTCAAAAGGGGCTTGCTTTTCCAGCGCCCACAGCATGACTGAAAACTTGAAGGGGCTGGGAGGTGAGGCTGTCTGGGCAACGGATGCACGCGTAAGTGTTTGTGCAAGAACCGCTCCGGCTGCAAGCTGGCTAAATTCACGACGATTCATAACAAGCTCCATGCGCTGAGGAGATTTGTCGCCGGTCCCTCTTCACTACTCCCGTCCGATCGGGATCACAGCCTCGCGATTGCCGGCGACCTCGCTCCTTCAGGAAGGATAAGCCACTCGATGGAATTTTAAAGGTGATGAAGATAGTCATAGTCCACCTTTGCGGCTTCCATCGCGGTCATATCCACAAACGGCGGCTCCTGCTCCACGTAAATATATTCGACTCCCGTTTTGGCGGCTGCCTGCAGAATCGGCTTGTAGTCGATATGGCCGCGTCCAAGTTCGGTGCCCTGTGGTCTTTCGCCCGCGGCCAGCGATGTGCTCACTTTGCTGCCTGCGACAAAATCCTTGATGTGAAGCATTTTGTATCGACGAGGAGATTTGCGGAAATACTGGATCGGGCTGTACCCTGCCGCGACCATCCAGCCGCAATCGAGCTCAAAGTCAACCAGCGAAGGATCGGTTTCATTGAGCAGTACGTCATAGCCGATTTGTTTACCGTCCAGAACCTTAAATTCAAAGTTGTGGTTGTGGTAGGCATATTGCAGGCCCGACTGTTGTGCTTTTCGAGCAATGTCATTGAGTCGTGCCGCCATCTGTTTGTAGAGTTCGACAGTTGGCTGGGCCCCGGCGCCGCCCGGAAACAGCGCGGAGCTTACGACGTAGTGGACACCAAGCGCATGCGCATCGTCGAAAACCGGGCCTAAATCCGGCACGTTCATCTGCATGTGCGCGCTGTGACAGCCAAGCCCTGTCCTATCGAGTTCATCGCGGAATTGTTTAGCCGTTAGACCGGCGAAGCCCGCCGTTTCGACTTCCGTGTATCCGATGGTGCGAATGCGCTTCAGAGTGCCGCCGACGTCCTTCTGCAATTCCTGCCCAACGGTATAAAGCTGTATCCCGATTGGCCATTTCAGAGGCTGTGCCCAAGCTCGCTGAGCCATGGTGACAAGGGATGCCCCTGCCGCAAACGTTCCTTGTTTTAAAAATCGACGCCGGGACAAATCTGCCATGGTTTATCTCGCTTTACTGAATTCGTTATTGGGAAGTTATTATCGCCACGTATGGTCTTCGAACAATCACCACGATGATGTGGGTGGGCTCGGCTGGGTTCCGGTATATGGCGAGCAGCACGGCTTTTGGACAGGCAGGTATTCCATGAATTCGACCCTCGTTCCATCCGGATCAGTGAGGTCCAGCTGCAGCTTGCCATCTACGCCGAGGACCTGCGGATTCTTGTTGGCCGGCGGTTTCCATCCTCGCTCTTCAAGATTTTTTTCGAGGTCAGCGACGCTGACTACGCCCGGCGCGAAGTGATCTGCGCTGCCTAACTGGGCGCGTAGGGGATTGGCGGGCAGATAGAGCATGTATTCAATCCAGTCGGTTCCATTGGGGACCTGCATCATCACCCAGTCAATGTCGCCCTCTTTGGCTCCGCCCTGCCAATAAAGATGAAAGCCGAGCAGATCCTTATAGAAATGATCCAGCTCCGCGCGATTGCGCACCACATAGCCGGCGTGCATCATATGCGGGCTCAAGCGTTTCGACGCAGAAGCTGGCATGGGAGGTGGGTGGCTACCTTCCTGAGTGAATTGGACTCGGTTTCCCTCGGGATCGCGAACCATAAAGCTTCGGCTCCCGTCGGGCTCCGTGCTAATAGCTTCTGGTACGGAAACCCCATGGGCCCCAAGAAACCGGCGCAGAGCCTCCGCATCGTTGGTGGAGAAGCCGACACTATAAAGGCGATCCATTGGATGCGGGCTGGGTGGTGAGATCAACTCAATATATTGCAGGCGACTGACGTAAAAACGCACTCCCGATTTTGCCGGACCCGAAGGAACCATATCCCAGCCGAGCAGCGACTGATAAAACTGCTGGGATTTGTAGAAATCATCCGCGTACAAGGTGATATGAGAGATGCCGGTGACGGCAGGCCGCTGTGCAGGCGAGGGCTGCGCAGCGGCAAGCCATGAAGATAGAAGCGCAAACGCTAAACCTATGGATTTCAACATAAAAATACGCATCCATTCGACCACTAACTCAAACGCGGGATGGACGCGATGAAAACTGAACCTTCGCGGTCTTGAGTCCAAATGCAGACGCTTCCACTGTAATGGCGCCAGGCCTGGTCGTCGAACGGATCAGCGCGGTGGCAATGCCGGTTTGCGCCCGTACAGGGTTGGCGACCAGGCTTGCATCTCCGATCACTGTGCCTTCTCCGCTCACGTTGAATGTCACTTCATCATCACCGTAAGGATAAGTCGTGCCTCGCACATCGCAGATGTGCGCGTAAACCCGCACCCAGTCCGATCCGTCGGCCGTCATCTCCACCCCGCAATCGTCTAGGACCAGCGCGATCTGCGAAGGCACGCCGGGCGCCTGGAATTCATGGGTTGCTACGACCGCCCCTCCTACAAGTCCTTCCGCCCTGACGTCCCCGATCGGAGTACCGGGTTTGGCTACACCGGTCGCGAAGAGCATGGAATGGAGGCCGCTGAACTGCGTGAGCCTGAAGGTAAAGGGGGGATGTGGCAGATGGAAGCCAGAATCCGGCGCCTGGGTCGCGACCTCTTTGCCATTCTGCAAGAGACGCACCTGCTCGCAGTTGCTGAAGACTGTAACAGTCACTGGAGACTGAAAGGTTGCGAAGTTGGCAATGAAAACCATCGGTCCGCTGCCCACTCCAAGCGCCGTCTTTTTTAGAGGCCGCTGACTCTGAAACATGTAGTAGTCGAATTTAGGTAGCCGGAAGAGATCCAGGGGAGATCCATAAAACGGCTGATGATGATAACCGCGATAATAGTCAATTCCCGCCCACAAATCGGCCCCCGCGGCACGTGCTCTTCCCGGTGCAGGTGGAGAAGCCAATTTCGCATAGATGTCGTCTAGCGCCTCAAAGTGCGTTGCCGTCTGTGTGAGCATTGGCGTCTCGTCCCATTCTCTGTCTACGCGGGCGCTTCCCTGCTGATCTGACCAGTTATCTACCTGGTCTCCCCATTCACGGATCCATAAAGGCTTCGTGCCGTCGTTGCGGGAATATTCGACATCCCAGCCGTGAAATCCTTCGACCGGCTTTCCGACGTGGTCGCCTGCTGCGTAGCAACTCTCTACCGGGAACTCCTCATGGACGATGCGGTAAAGCTCCGCTGCCACGAGACTGTTGTCAGTCTCATTGAGCTGCGCCTCCCAGAGCAGCACACAGGGGCGATTGCGGTCGCGGCGAATCATCTCTCGCGCATTCTGATAGACACGCTGACGAAATATCTCGTCTCCTACGAACTGCCATCCCGGATTGGAGATGATGGCCAATATGCCCAGTTCATCGCAGGCATCCATGAAGGCCGGATCCTGAGGGTAGTGGCAACGGTAAGAGGTGAACCCAGCCTCGCGCAGCTTCTTCGCGTCGCGATAATGCGCGGACGCTGGTAGCGCGTAACCTACATAAGGGTGGTCCTGGTGGCGATTGGCTCCGAGAGAGAAGAATTTCTCTCCGTTGATTGTCAATCCCTTTTCTTTGTCGATCTGAAACGTCCTGATCCCAATACGCGTATATTCATCGTCGATCGGTTGGCCGGCTCCGGTACCGCCATCAAAAACGGTCGTGTGCAACAAATAAAGGTGGGGATGCTCGGGATGCCATAACTCCGGCCGCGGCACCTGAACGCTCTGCGTGACAGTTTTGGACGAGGATGCTTCTACATCTGTCAAAATATCGGACATAGCGGCAAGACTGCCATCCGCACTAAACAACTTCTGCCGTACTCTCGCATGACGTTTCGAAGAGGATTTATTCACGACGTCCGTCTGTATCTGGACGATGGCCATTTCAGATGTGATCGAGGGATATGTAACAAAAATTCCACCACCCGCCGGCCGGCTCGCCATAACTGGATCGCTGATGTGAAGATCGCCCAGAACCTGAAGCTGGACGCTTCGATATAGACCGCCGAAGTAGACGAAATCGAGCTGATCCTGGGGCTTTCCCGGTGGCACTTCGGGGTTGTCGGAATTATCCAGACGCACAGTCAGAACGGCTGTCTGATTGTTGCTGGATTGCACGTAGGAAGAGATATCAAGCGTGAAAGGAAGATAACCCCCGTAATGCGTCGTGAGATGTGTGCCGTTCAGCCAGACATCGGCAACCTGCATGGCGCCCTGACAAACGATGTGAACCTTTTTCCCGTGCCACTCCGGCAGAATGGCGAAGTGTTTCTGATACCAACAGACACCCTGATAGTTCCGGCCGCCACTTGCGTTTAAAGGCTCCAGCCGGACGGTGTGGGGAAGATTGACCTGCTCCCAGTCGGCATCGTTCCAGACGGCTAGGTCGACGCCCCTTTGCGCCCCCGAGGGCGCGCTCTTCGGACGGTTCGCTATGGTCTCCGTCCTCACGAAGCGCCAGTCCTGATCAAAATTCACCAGGACGCGCGATTCAAGCCTGCGCGGCCATCCATGCTGTCCAGACGCGTCTTGAAGGTTTTGTTCCCCGATAGCTCGATCGGGCAGCAAGTTCCTGGACATCAGGCTTGCGGCTGAAAATACGCTCGATTCCAAAAACTTTCTACGAGAAAACGCCGTCAATTTTCTCCTTTATGAATCAACGAAACTCACCTCACTTGAAAGCTCGTTTGGCTTTTCAGCGGCCACTATACATGGCCAAACTGCCGAGGGAATCAGACAAAAGTCGGACGGGATTCCCCTGCGCGACTGCTAAATCTAACGCTGTTGTAGATCGATGTCTTCGCAGGGGTGTTTGAGTGCGGTCAATAACCGGGCTTCGCGGGCGATACCGCCTGACGGTGGGCCAGCATCCGATGCACTACCCGGTCGGAACTTTGCAGCGCAAACGCCCTGTCCGTCGGTGGGATGGACTCGGTGCGGCGGCTCAAGTAAACACAAAAGCGTTTGAACTAAGTCGCCGGCGCGACGGACGCTGCCGCGTGGGCTTTCCCTGGGGATTATTGGCCGTGTAAGGCTGGGGTCACAGGAGGTTATCGTGACCCATCTTCGGCAGCGGATGCTGGATGAACTCCAGCGTCGCAACTACTCTCAGAGCACCGTACGTTCCTATATTTACGCGGTGGAGGACTTTGCGAAGTACTTCCATCGTTCGCCGGAGCGCCTTGGCCCGGAGCATATCCGCAAGTACCAGGCGTATCTGTTTCGCGAGCGCAAGCTCTGGTCCGGAACCATCGAAGGCCGCTCCGCCGCGTTGCGTTTTCTCTTCGTCAAGACGCTACGCCGGCCGTACCTCCCCGATCACATTCCTTTCCCCAAGCGTCAGCGACGACTGCCTACCATACTGGATCAGGAAGAGGTGGCGAGGCTCATTGATTCGGCCGGGAACCTGATGCATCGCACCATGCTGATGGTGCTGTATGCAACCGGCCTGCGCCGGGCGGAGATATGCCACCTCAAGGTCTCCGATATCGACAGCCAGCGCATGGTTATTCATGTGCGCCAGGGCAAGGGTGGCCGTGACCGCGACGTTGTTCTCACTCCGAAGCTGCTGCAGACCCTGCGCGAGTACTGGCGCTGGATGAAGCCCAAGACCTATCTGTTCCCTGGTACGGTGAAGGGCTGGCGGGCCGATGTGCCCATTACAGAGAAGATTGTCTGGCAGGCCGTGGACGAGGCCGCCAAGCGTGCCGGCATCACCAAGCACGTATCTCCGCATTCGCTTCGGCAGGCTTCAGCATACTGCACCACCTTTCAGAGTTCGTTCATTCTAAAGACAATTGGCCTTGGCCGAAGGGAATTTGCGGAAGTTTATGGGCGCCACGACGTGCCGCTTTCACTTCTTGTTGCACCTCCGGAAGCAACAGATCCTTTTTCTCGATGATCCATGGCGCGTATTCCACAACCTGCCTTGCAGGGAGAGTGCGCTGTCGGATGAGTCGCTTGACTACCGTATTACTCACTTTTAGTTCTCCTGCCGCCGCCTCTTGTGTCACCCAGTTATCTTGCTTTTGGAAGGGAGAGATCTTGTGATATCCCCGCAGGCCGGCTACACGAGATGCATTCCAAGTTTTGTCTTGACCGGTTTTGTATCCGAGACGATTTAAGATAGCCGCGATCACTTTGTCCTGACATATCTTCGATAACTCGCCTAGCAGATCGATCACCGAACGGTCCGCGCTGTGACGGTGGTGTCCTGGCTTGTTGCGTTCCACATGCAGTTCCGAGTGCACTCCACCAGCCCAGTGGACACGCAGGCGATGAGTTGAGCGATCGGGTTCATTATCGACGAGGATCTCTACCAAGACCGACCGTAGAATGCGCTTCTTCAGCGGGATTGGCGCTTCGGGCTGATTCCACAGCACAGAGAGATCTTCGCTCAACATGGACAGTCGCCGCTTCTGTTCCTCGCTGAGAGGCTCGGCAGTTTTCCCCGCCGCTGCGAGACGTGCCTCGGCTTCTGCAACCTGATCCAGTGCGCTGTTCCAGCGAGCCTCTAGCTCGCTGGCCACCAGACGATTTTCTGGCTCCACGGCATCAAACTGGCGGCGCGCGCGTTTCTCCTCATAGCGAGCCCGTTCCAGAGCCAGCTCGAGTGCCTTTCGTTTCTCATCTCCTTCGACCTTGGCGCACGCCGCTAATTGGATTGCAGCCTCGATCCCGGCAGGTTGAATAGCTGTCAGGACGCTTTGCACCACGGCTCGATCCAGCCGCAAGCTGCCCACCGTAAAGCAGTGGCCTGATCCGCGGTCTCCCCCATCACCCTGACAGACATATCGAGGGACTCTGCCGCTGCTGCCGCTATAAACAACTTGCAGTTTCCGTCCGCATCGACCACAACGCAGCAGGCCGGATAGAAGAGCTGCACCCAGTTTTGCCGCGCCGCTACCTTCACTATCGGACCATGCCACATTGGCCTCCAGTCGCCGTCGATTTTCCAAGTACTCCTCCCAACTGATGTACCCCGGATGATGGTCGACAAGCAACACCTTCCCTTCATCCTGTGGTCTCCGGTAACGCGAGAGTTGCCGCGCTCGCCCCTGCTCGATCACCGTGCGCGCCCCAGTCTTGCCATAGGCGAACGCTCCGGCATAGCACGGGTTGTTCAGCATCTGACGGATTCTTCCGCTACTCGGCAACCCCCAGACTATCTCCGCTCCGGCAGTTCCGGGTTTGGTCTTGGGCACCAGGATTTGCTCTTCCCGGAACCAGATCGCAGCTTGACCAGCACTTCCCAGTTGTTGGAACTTGTGAAATACGCTGCCGACCGCCTGCTGCACCTGGCGATCAGGTGTCTTTTCGATTCGGCCTTGGTCAGTCCGGATGAAGCCCACCGGCACTTCCCACATCGCGAAGCCGCGGCGCGCCTTCTGCTCAAAAGCCTCGCGAGCACGTTGTCGCAGCAGACCGAGCTCGAACTCCGACATGGTGCCCTTCAGCCCGAGGATCAGGCGATCATTCAGCTGGCGCGGGTCATAGATCCCGTCGCTATCGATGAGCAATGTCTCCGTCAGTGCGCACAGATCCACCAGATGATGCCAATCGCGGTTATTGCGCGCCAACCGCGAAGCCTCAAGTGCTAATACGGCTCCTGCCAAGCCCTGGCACACAGACGCCAGCAGGCGGCCGAAGCCCGGCCGCTCTTGGGTACCCGCGCCGGAGCGGCCCAGGTCCTCATCGATCACGATGACCTTGTGAAAACCCCGCTGGGATGCATGGTGTGCGAGGGCATACTGCCGTTCCTTGCTCTCCAGGTGATTGCGCACCTGATACGGGGTTGATTGACGCACGTAAACGTAGGCTCCGCGCTCCAGCTGGTGTCCCTTAATTTTCTCGTTCATTTGGCCTCCCGTCTCCGCTGTTGAGAACGCTTTCCAAAAACTGGCGCCACAGCCCGCGGCAGTGTTCCCGCGTGGATTCCGGAAGCTCGGTCCAAATCTCCTCTTCCTCGAACCGCAGCTTGCGCTGCAGCACGATCCGACTCTCCTTGGTGTTCTGCATCCTGACCTCCTGATGCAGATTCTGCACAACCATGACCGTCCAGAGCACGCTCCATGCGCTGGTCATCGATGATCCGGCGGAGCTCAAGCAGAGCTGTGATGCCGACTCGGGGCCTGTCTTCATAACTCAACCGATCACAGAGTTCGGGAATCAACATCCACTTGGGTAATGCGATCTGTGCTCCTGTGGGAAGTCTGACGATGAGAACTTCGGAATCCATCCTTCGCAAATGGCGAATGACTTCTACTTCAATCCCATAGAACGGGTGGCAGTGATAGCAGATTCTTGCGGCATGCAGATCATGAGTAGTATGAGGATGCCTTACGGCATTGTTTCGCAACGCACATGCTGGAAGCCGGCGCCGACCTGCGCACCATCCAGGTTCTTCTCGGCCATGCCAAGATCGCTGATACTGCCCTCTATCTGCATCTGTCCCGGCGCCATCTGCAGGCGATTCCCAGTCCGCTGGAAGCCATCGAGGTGTCCAGTCCCGACGGAGTGAAGCGTTCCAGGAGGAAGAGCAGGCGAGGAGCCGGCCCACCCTCGAGGTGGCCGACATCGTCCGTGCAACAGGCAACGGTTTTTGGGAACAGCAGCAGACGCATCTTGCATGGCCGCATCGCAAGGTGCTCGATGCCATCCTGCGCTGTCGCACCGCGGCACTGGGCGGTCATCGCGATCAGTGCGCCAACTGCGGCCATCAGGCCATCTCGTTTAACTCCTGCCCCAATCGGCACTGCCCCAAGTGTCAAGGAAACGCACGCTCCAAGTGGTTGGCGGCGCGCTCAGCTGAACTGTTGCCCGTCCCATACTTCCACATCGTCTTCACCCTACCGCACCAACTCTCTGCTCTTGTCCTCCAGAACAAGCGACTACTCTACGATCTGCTCTACCGCACCAGCGCTGCGGCGATGCTCCAGCTGGCTCGCGATCCGAAGCACCTGGGTGCGGACATCGGTTTCCTTGGCGTGCTCCACACCTGGGGACAGAACCTCCAGCATCATCCCCACATACACTACATCGTTCCCGCCGGCGGCCTCGCTCCCGATCGTTCCAGATGGATCGATTCCTCGCCCCGCTTCTTCCTGCCCGTCCAAGCGCTCAGCCAAGTCTTCCGCGGCAAGTTGTGCGAAGAACTCCGTGAACTGTTCCAACAGGACAGACTTCAGTTCCACGGCTCACTTGCTTCACCCAGCGGCTTCGGCCACTTCCTCTGGCAACTCTGTCAAAAGGACTGGGTGGTCTACGCCAAGCCACCCTTCGGCGGCGCGGAACATGTTCTCAACTACCTGGCCCGCTATACCCATCGCGTCGCCATCTCCAACCATCGTCTCGTGGCCTTCGAAAACGATCGCGTCTCCTTTCGCTGGCGCGATTATGCCCACCGCGGCAAGCAGAAGGTCATCACCGTTTCCGCCCATGAGTTTCTGCGCCGATTTCTTATCCACGTTCTACCCAGAGGCCTGGTTCGCATCCGCCACTTCGGCCTGTTCGCCAACCGCAGACGGAGCGCTGCACTCCAACGCTGCCGTGAGTTGCTCGGCACGGCGGCCTGTGTCGATCCGCCTGAGCCACCCAGCAGGCGCTGTCCCGCCTGCTCCGGCATCATGCTGGTTGTCGAACGGCTAACCCGCGGTCAGCTGCACTTCCACTCAAGCCTCAACCTATCCAACTCCCTGGGGTGCAGCGTTGACAGCTCATGAGAGCCTCATGAATCCCTGCACTTCTAACTACCATCTCCGCGGCCGTGTTCAAACACGAAAAGTGAGGTGCGTTCTACTCGGGCTTGCACCGCTCACGCACGCTCCTCGCGGTTGCGGATCAGCCACACCCTTCATCCATATATGCAGTCTTGCCTCTCCGTCCGTTCAGCCCCCACTCCAGTCAGCTCCCCACAAACTATCTCGCCCCGATTCAAATCCCATAGCTAGATCACCGCGTCCGCCGCAGACACCAGCGACTCAGTTCAAACGACCCTATCGAAACTGCCCCCAAGCAGAGAACCGCCTTCCAACCCGCCGCATCTGCCGGGGCAGTCCCGATAGGGATCTAACGTTTGTGAGGACTAATCCGGTCAACCGCGCACGAGTCGATCGCCTCAGGGAAACCGGCCAAGCGCTGGTGTGAGTGTTGCGTTTTTCGCGATCCCTATGGGGTATGGCAACGATTCGGATAGCCTTTAGAGGCAAGAGATACAAAGCTGCCTCTTAGGATGGATTCCATTTCCATGCAAAGCAACAGCACTCCCGTGCTCCAGGAAGAGATTGCAGGCCCTGCGCCGGCTTTTGCCCCGATCCAACGTCAACAGCGCTTCGCAAGTATGGACGTGCTCCGTGGCATTGCTTTGCTGGGCATCCTCATCGCCAATGTCTCCGACTTCGGCCTGCCCGGCTGGGACTATCTGGTGCCTCTGAGTACGTCCAAGCCTGTCTTCACTGGTCCGCACGCCGCCGCGAATACCGCTATGTGGTTCGCACGCTGGCTGATCATGGAAGGCAAGATGCGCGCGTTGTTCTCATTGCTCTTCGGCGCGGGCGTCATCCTGCTCACCGGCCGCATTGAGCAGCGCCAGGGACAGGGAAGGGCAGCCGATATTTATCTTCGGCGCAACATGTGGCTGGTCCTGATCGGCGTCCTGCACGGTTATCTTCTTTACCATGGCGACATCCTCTATTTTTACGGACTCATCGCGCTCCTCTTTCTTTATCCTTGCCGAAATCTTCAGCCGCGGACGCTGGCCATCGCTGGCGTATGCCTCCTGGTGTTGAGCACGTGCATCAATCCTTTTGCCGGAGGAACGGCGATCCGGGATCTTGTACTGCACGAGCGGGTGGTGGAAGCAGAGCATGCGCGGCGGGCGGGGGAGACGCTTTCCGCCTCCCAACAACAAGATCTGAGGTTATGGCAGGCCCGCGAGCAGAGCTGGCGACCGGGTGCGGATGCGGTGGCAGCGGATCTTGCGGCAGGGCGGGGTGGCGTCATCTCCAACTTCCGACGGGAAGTACCGGCAGTGATCGCCTATGAGCGCGATTACTTCTATGGACTGGTTTTTCTCGACATGCTGCCCATCATGCTGCTCGGCATGGCGCTGTCCAAGAACGGCTTTCTGACAGCAGGCCTGTCGGCACGTAGCTACGGATTGACCGCTCTGGCCGGTGCAGCGATTTCCGTCCCACTGGTCGGTGTAGCAACATGGAAGAGCTATCAAAGCGGCTTCGACATGCTTACTTCGGAGAAGTGGCTCTTCCTCACGTATGACCTTGGCAGGGTATCTGGAATGTTAGCCATAGCCGGTGTCGGACTCTTTTGTGTCAAGAAGAGCTTATTTCCTCGCTTTCTTGGCTTATTGGCTGCCGTTGGTTAAATGGCACTGAGTAACTATCTACTTACCAGCCTGTTGTGCAACATCCTGTTCTTCTGGGGGCCTTGGAAGCTCTATGGTCTGCCGGAGTATTACCAGCTGTATTACATCGTCGCCGGCGTGTGGGTGGTGAACCTGCTCTGGAGTGCGCTTTGGCTTCGTCGATTCCAATTTGGCCCTGCGGAGTGGTTGTGGCGGTCGCTTACCTATTGGAAGATTCAACCCTTGCTCGCTCCTGCTCCAGCGGAAAGAGGTCAGTAGATGAAGTAAACCCTTCCCTAGGGCGGCTTGTCCCACTGCACCACCGTCCGGCCTGGCATGGAAGCCCGCTCCAGCGGCACCATCGAGTTCAGTTGACCTTGACAAATCACCATGCCGCTGGAGTGCTGACCAAGATGCCGAGGCAAATCCTGAATCCGCATACAAAGTTCGAGTGTACTTCGCGTGACTTGAGCGTGTCGCAGCTTGGCAGGCATTGAGCAGCAAGTTATACATGGCACTTTCAAGATTTCTCGCATCGATGTCTGCTTCCGCCGGCGGGAACTTGCGAACTATAATGGACACGTTCTGCCCGTCTGGATGAAACTTCACTGCCGCAACGGCTTTCTCAACAATCAAGGAAACGCGCTCATGGGCAGGCCGATTTTTTCGTCCGCTATTAGCGAATTGCAATAGTGAATCAAGGCGCTCCGTCATCGCGAGCACTGCTTCCTGAATTTCGAGCAGCAGATCGGTTCGGGTGCTCGCAGATCTATCGTGGCGCTCGAGGAACTCGGCGTTCGCGTAGATCGCCGTGAGCGAGTGGCGCATATCGTGGGATATCGAGCACGCCATCCTGCCGATTGCCGACATCCTCTCTGCCTCTATCAGTTGGCGTGGTGCAGGCCGCTGCGGCTCGTTTCGCAGATCCGGACCAACGCCCTTATCAAAGATGAGAATATTGCCGCGGTCTGAATCTTTGGTTTCCTAAGGTGTGTTCTCACTGTTCCCCCTTGTGATCCGTTTTCTTGTTGCTCGCGGCGAGCTGCCTCGAAGCTAGTCAGCGGTGGTGAAGACAGCCGGCGAAAGTCGTCTTCGTGCGGCTCTCATAAGGCCGCCGGCAAGCACGTGGAGCGGGTACTGGCCCTGGCTCCCCATCGTTCCGAGACTTTCAAGCTGTTGATCAAGTAAAACTCAGGATATTCGAAGACAATTCGGCTACAAGTTCTTGACAACTTCGCCAGCGTTCAGTGGGTAGGATTCCTGTTGCGTAGCCAAAAGGCCGGCGCGTGGTTGCTTCGCCCATAGACCTTCTACCGCGAATGTAAGGGAAGGCGCCTCCGGCCCAACCGCGAAGGACGAAGCGGGGCAGGTGCTCTAGCGCAGCGGAGCGTGGCATAAAACCGATCACGCTGTCACTGCAAACACGTGGGTAAGAATCCATCTACATATCGAGACCTCTTGCCGATCACCTACAACTACAACCCTGATATCAGAGAGGAACACATCATCATGAAAAAGATCAGCATGGTAATCGCCGTACTTTTCCTCGGAGCCATGGCTCAATCGGCCCTGGCCCAGAACTTGGTCGAGTTCAATGGAGGGATCGGCGATATTACCACGGGTTCACCAGATACCACCGTGCTAGGCGTCGAAGCCGCTGGCCAGATCTGGGTGATCCGGGACCTTCAAGCCGAAGTGAGGGTGGGCGGGCGCATCCAGGTCGACGGCCGGGGTCTCCTTCTGGGCGCAGGCAATGCCATCGAAAGCAGCGCCGGCGCGAGCGTATTTG
>Ga0206865_1105_pt1 | contig 22908 bp, 20 predicted proteins | sample Alteio_BWOrgCont_39_FD_152628 | JGI IMG/M metagenome (GOLD analysis project Ga0206865, IMG submission 152628) | Enriched cells from forest soil in Barre Woods Harvard Forest LTER site, Petersham, Massachusetts, United States -... | ecosystem: Environmental > Terrestrial > Soil > Temperate forest >...
TTAGCGGTCGCGTGTCAAAAAGATACTTATAAACCGAACGCACCTTATGCACCTGGTGTAAACGGCTTCGCCATTAAAGAACCCGTTGAAAATAAATTGATAAAAAATGAATACTGGATGGATGATGACGTTTTCGATCCGCTTATTCAAGTTTTGGGAACATGCTTAGCCTATAATTTATTGGAAAAAAGAATTACCAAACAAGGCAAAGAGAATCAACAATGGACAGTATTTTACTTAAACAGATGGGTTTGCCTGCGATTTAATCTGCCGTTATCTTATGGGGGATTTAGACATAGAAGTCCATCTGAACTTTTAAAAATGACGAAATAGATGAACAATTTCCGATGGAATCCATATGTTTTGCTCCAAGGTGACGAATTGGATAGTTGCTTTAAAGAACATTTTACTCCGGAACGAAAAGTTCTGATAATTATGAGTAAAGGCTTTGATGTTAGAATGAACATTGCTTTAAGTAAACTAAAATCTCTTAAAGATGGGCCGCAGGTTACATGTTTCCTTATATCGTTCGACGAGGGTGCCGATTCGGCGTCTCATACCTATAAGCAAATGGTAGATGATAACATGATCGAGCTTAATTCTTTGATCGACAGTGATAGTATTATTAATGCCAATATTCAGCTGTGGTTAAAAGATGGGCAGAGCAAAAGACGTGTGGGGGATCGCAAGGCGGCGGAATTAATCGACAATATTGAAGTTACATCTTATACTGATATCTTGGTTGATATAAGTGCGTTACCGAGGGGTATTTATTTTTCAATGGTCGGTAAGCTTCTCGCTATAATTGACCAAATTACGGCGCAGAAAAAACCTAATTTGATGGTCATTGTGGCTGAAAATCCGGAATTGGATATCGCTATTAAAGATGATACCCCGGATGAGGATCTCACATTTCTACATGGGTTTAGCGGCGAAATCGATAGTTCCTCCGCTTCACAAGGTGAGCCCGTTATTTGGATGCCCATTTTGGGGGAGGGAAAGTTACTTCACATACAAAAAGCATACACTTACTTAGCGCCGAGTGAAATGTGTCCAATTTTGCCATTTCCAAGTAGGAACGCCAGGAGACCTGATGCGCTTACAATAAGTTATCATAGTCTCCTGTTTGATGAGATCGGTATCGAGAAGCAAAACATTATGTATGTGCCGGAGCAAAACCCTTTTGAAGCATATAGAATATTGAGTAAAGCGATACAAAATTATCATCAATCGTTGAAAACTATTGGGGATTGTAAGACCGTTTTGAGTACCTTTTCGAGCAAGCTTTTGTCCATTGGCACGCTAATGGCGGCATATGAGCTAAAATCGAAGGATATTGGTGTGGGCGTTTTGAATGTCGATTCGCATGGCTACAAAATTGATGATGGAATCAATCTAAAAACGATGCGTGAAGAAAGCAATCTTTTTGTAATTTGGCTAACGGGAGAACCTTATGAAGACAACTGATAAAGCTTTGAAATCCAACTTTGTACCTGTTTGCACCGGCACCGGCCTTGTAGCGCTGGACGTTATAATAAGCGGAATAAGCGATATGCCTACTCAATTTTTGGCTGGAGGGTCGTGTGGAAATGTCATGACTATACTCTCGTATTTGGGTTGGTCTTCCCATCCAATTGCTCGGATATCAAATAATGTTGCATCGGAGTTGCTTTTACAGGATTTGAAGACGTGGAATGTCAAGGACGATCTTATTGATGTCAGTGAGACTGGTAGTACGCCGATTATTATTCATAGAATTATGAAAGATCAAAGTGGAGTACCAAAACATCGCTTTGAGTTCAAAAACCCCGAAGACGGAAAATACTTACCAATGTATAAACCTACCTTAGCTAAATCGGTAGATGTGATTTTCAATAAACTGCCAAATCCGAATGTCTTTTATTTTGATCGTATAAATAGGGGCGCGCTTGATCTCGCTAAGGCCTATAAAAGTCAGGGGGCAGTAATATTTTTTGAGCCATCCAGCATCAAGGAAGAAAAGCAATTTATGGAATGCCTCGAAATAGCGGATGTGATAAAGTTTTCCAATGACCGGATATCAAACTATTCAAACCTATTCCCAATTGGGAAAGCTAAATTGGAAATCCAAACGTTAGGCAATGATGGTCTGCAATTTAGGACCGAAGGGTATAGCAATTGGACGAAATTGGAAAGTTATTCGATAGAGAATGTTGTTGATTCAGCGGGCGCAGGAGATTGGTGTTCAGCTGGGATTATTATGAACCTGTTTAATAATAAAAATAGCACTATCGAAGACATCACCACCGCCCAACTGGCTTATGCTTTGCAGTTCGGACAAGCATTAAGTGCTTTGAACTGTACGTTTGAAGGAGCGCGGGGCTTGATGTACAATTTAACAAAAACTGAATTAATGTTGTATGTTCAGCATATTGTATCTTCTCATACAAAAAAAATTAGTAAGCGCCGTTCAACGAATAACTTTCATGGTAAACACTTTGACATGAAAATATCTTCGCTATTTGCGGCTGTTTAAAAAAATCTTTCGATTCAGGCCTTTCATCACTTCCAAATAGCGGGTTAGGATTTGAATGAGCTCCGCCTCAGCAGTCTCCCCGGCACCGGCCACGCATTCCATCACCGATAACACAAGGCAGGGCCCCCATACCCGGAAACCCTGCGCGGCATCATAATTACCCTTTATGCACCGGACATCCTGAAGGCGGGGCAGTAGGCGCGATGGTGTGGTCTTCACGGAATTGGTCTTCGATGAACTTCCGCTGCGCAGGCGATACATCTTCTATTTTGCGGAGCGTGTTTACCTGTATGTGTGGCCAGCTGGTGGTGCCGCCATCGTCCCCAAAATGAAATTCAAAAAATATAACCTGTTCGTATTGCAGCTGCAGTATTTCCCTTCCGTCTTCTTCAACCGCCTCAATCCACATGTTGGTGTTCATCTCCACCGTAGGCACAAAACGATTTACAAACGGCACATTTAATATGCCCCCTTGTGCGCCCGTTGGGTGTTTGGACGACATCTGGATAAGCACATGGTTGTTTATCGTTTCGCCCTTGTTGGCATCGCGAAGCCTTAAATCGGGCCGTACCGAATAGGGGTATAATGGATTCTTCAATATCCGCTGTGTGTAAATTTTATTTTCCCCGGGGTCATTAACGTCGTTAAGCGTTTCATGTACCCAGGCCGGTGGTTTTTCATCAAGGTTTATGGGGTCTTTACCTGCTCCGCCCATGGTTTTTGAAATGGAAAGATGCGGAAAGTTCCAGGTAGCTATACCTTCAGGAAATTTTGGTGCTCCTTTTAGTAAAAACTTGCCTTTATCATCCGACTTCAAATCGCCCAATAAAGTTATGGTACTGCCATGCGGAATTACGCCGCTACGGGAGAGCGAGTAATCGGGTATAAAATAGGGGCCTGTTTGGCCGGCACCCGGCTTAAGTTCTTTGGCGGCAATAATATCGTAATAGGGGCGCCCGTTTAATTCTTCCAGCGTTACATATACTTTTTCATTTCCATCCGGCGAGATCCGGAAAAGCGTTTCGTCCTGGTAGCCGCTTGGGTATAAATCTTTATTCTCGTTTTTGGTCGATACGGCGTGTATGCCCCGGTCTTCTTTAATGCTTTGTGCAGTGGCTGCATGGTTAAAAACATCACTTAGCCATAAATACATGCCGTTTTCTTCATGAATCGGGGTGTATTGTAACTCGGTTTTATCGTCTTCTTTGGTTACGGCTTTAATACTCTGTTCGTATTTAAAAGCCCCGCAAAATTGCTCATTGTTTCCACCGCGGTTTCTAACACCACCCGGTACTTTGGTAAATACCAGCCTTTCGATATACTCCTGGCAATCGAAGCTGAATTTTCCGGGAATGCCACCTGAATTTGTACCCGGCGATGGCATAATGGTAGTATGAATACCGGTACCCTTAAATTTTCCCTCGTCGGCTTTGCTCATGTAGCTAACCCAGGTGCCGTTCAGTTTTTCTAAAATACCGTAATTCACACCCTCTACTACGCTCGTAAGGTCAGCTATATTAAAGGGCCTTACCGGATCTTCAATCGCCAATTTTGAATATTTTTCCATGTCTTCTAATAAGCCCTTTTTCTTCTCCTGGGGGGCTTTAAATAGTGCTTGTGGTGCATTAGCCGCATTTGCCGGTGCCTGGGGCAAACTGGGTTCGGTAGGGTTTGTGTGTTTTAGCATAAGGTTTAATTAAAAATTAATGATTTATGTATTTAAAAAATTTGGTTTAATTGCAGGGATATACCGGCAGCGCAGGGGAGGAACAAAAAAATCAGCAGTTTTTTTCATTGTTATAAGGTTTAGCCGGGAATTTACACGCTTAAAAACGTGCTGAATTCTGTTACCAAACATATTGATTTAATTACACAATATGCCTCAATTGGTATAATTAAAAATTAATTTCGATTAATGGCAATTTAGGATTTCTATCAGCCGGGAAACGCCCTGGTCAACGCGCCCGAATCTTCGTTTAGCCCGATCGCCACTGCTCTTTTTCGCCGGCGATAGCGCGCATATACTCAATTCACTAATTTTTTAAATATATTTATGGTCGATATAAATCTTCAATAATTTGATCGCCATGCGCCTTAAAAAGTTCCTTCCTGGTATATTAAACCTTGTTTTAAGTTTATTTTCGCTCATTTGCCTAACGGCGAATGCACAGTCTGTTGACCCTTCAGCTTATAGCATGCTGCATTGGCGGATGATTGGGCCTTACCGGGGCGGTAGGACCGTTGGCGCCACCGGCGTAGCACAGCAGCCCAACGTTTTTTATATCGGCGTAAACAACGGCGGTATATGGAAAACAACCGACTATGGCCGTACCTGGAATTCGGTGTTTGATGCGCAATCAACAGGCTCCATAGGCGATCTGGAAGTGGCTCCCTCAAACCCCAATGTAATTTATGCAGGCAGCGGCGAGGGAATCCAGCGGCCGGATCTTTCTGTAGGCAACGGCGTCTACAAATCAACTGATGCAGGTAAAACCTGGATCAATACCGGCTTAAAGGAAGCGCAGCAAATTGGCGGTATAGCCATCGATCCAAAGGATGAAAACACCGTTTTTGTAGCGGCGCTGGGTCACCCTTATGGCCCGAATCACGAACGTGGCGTTTACCGCACCACCGATGGCGGCAAAAACTGGGAAAGAGTGTTATATAAAGATGAAAATACAGGGGCCATACAGGTAACCATCGACCCAAAAAATTCAAAAATAATTTATGCCGACCTTTGGGCAGGCCGGCAGGGCCCATGGGAAAATGGCAGCTGGGAAGGGCCCGAAAGCGGCCTGTTTAAATCGACAGACGGCGGCAACACCTGGAACAAATTAACCAAAGGCCTGCCAACTGCTGCCGACGGCCTTGGCCGCATAGGCTTTTGTATAGCAGCAAGCGACCCGAACAGGATGTATGCCTGCGTAGATGCAACAAAAGGCGGTGGTGTATACAAATCAGATGACGGCGGCGAAACCTGGAGCCAGGACAATATTGATAACCGTTTATGGGATAGGGGCGATGATTTTGCCGAGTGTAAAGTCGATCCCAAAAATGCGGATATTGTTTACATCGCTAACGTGGTGACCTGGAAATCGACAGATGCCGGTAAAACCTGGAGCGCTTATCGCGGCGCCCCGGGCGGCGATGATTACCACCGTTTATGGTTCAATCCTGATCACCCGGAAATCTGCCTGCTTTGCAGCGACCAGGGCGCAGAAATAACGGTTAACGACGGCCAAACCTGGAGCACCTGGTATAACCAGCCCACCGCGCAACTGTACCATGTGAGCGCCGATAACGCATTCCCCTATAACCTGTACAGCGGGCAGCAGGAGAGTGGCTCGGTAGGGATAGCCAGCCGGGGTAACGACGGGCAGATCACCATCAGGGAATGGCACCCCGTAGCTGCCGAAGAATATGGTTATGTAATTGCCGATCCGCTTGACCCGAACATCATTTATGGCGGCAAGATCAGCAAATTCAATAAACTCACCGGCCAGGTGCAGGATATATCGCCGCAGCCCGGCGGCCGTAGAAGAGGCGGGGATTACCGCTTTGTACGGACAGCGCCCATTGTTTTTTCGGCCATTGATTCAAAAACGTTGTTTTACGCGGGCAACGTTTTGTTTAAAACCACAACAGGTGGCAGTTCATGGGATATTATCAGTCCGGATTTAACCCGTAAAACCTGGGATATCCCGGCCAGCGTAGGCATTTACACCAGCGATGATCAGAAGAAAATGCCGCAGCGCGGCGTAATATACACCATAGCGCCATCCTACAAAAATATTAACACCATATGGATAGGTACGGATGATGGCCTCATCCAGCTAACCAACGACGGTGGCAAAACCTGGAAAAATATTACCCCTCCTGAAGTAACGTCCTGGAATAAAATATCCATGATGGATGCCGGTCATTCGGATGATCTTACCGCATATGCCGCTATCAACAAAATCAGGGTGGATGATATGAACCCATACATCTATAAAACCCATGATGGCGGCAAAACCTGGAAAAAAATTGTAACCGGCTTGCCTGCCGACCCGGTGAACTCGGTAAAAGAAGATCCTTATTGTAAGGGTTTACTGTTTGCCGCTACCGAAACGGCTGTTTATGTATCGTTTGATGATGGTGAAAACTGGAACCCCTTGCGCCTGAACATGCCGGCAACCTCCATTCGCGATATTGTAATTAAGGACAATGACCTGGCCATAGGCACACATGGACGTTCGTTTTGGATACTGGACGATATTGCCGCGTTGCGCGATATTGCGAAACTAAAATCAGCCGCTGCCTCAACCCGTTTATACAGCACCGGCTTTGCCTACCGTGTACGCTGGAATATGTACACTGATACGCCAATGCCACAGGAAGAACCCGCCGGCGAAAACCCGCCCGATGGCGCCATCATTGATTATAACCTGGCCACCGATGCTGCTTCTGTAGTAAAATTGGAGATCCTGGATGCCGCCGGAAAAACCATCCGCCTTTACACCAGCGCCGATAAGCCTTACGAAATCCCTAAGGTAAATATACCGCTGTACTGGATCAGGCCGCAGCAAATTTTGTCGGTTGCCAAAGGGGTGCATCGCTTTGTGTGGGATTTGCATGTTCAACCCTTAGATTTACCGCCTACCTATTCCATTGCCGCTGTATATGGGCAAACTGCGCCCAGTCCAACTTCGCCATGGGTAATGCCCGGCGTTTATACGGTTAAACTAACGGTGGATGGTAAAACCTATACCAAACCGCTCACCATTAAAATGGATCCGCGCGTTAAAACACCGCTTATTGAATTGCAAAAGCAGTATTCGTTGTCCAACGAGTGCTATACCAAATATCTTGAGTTATCCGCAGCGGGTATTAAACTGGATACCCTCCAGGCGAAACTCGAAAAACTGTTGCCCCAGGCAAGTGGTCCGCTGGCCGATAGTATAAAAACGATGATAGCCGATATTATAAAACTCAAGGCCGGAAATCCTAAAAGCAAAGCCCCGTCGATCACCGGTTTAAAAGGAACGCTATTTAACCTCATGAGTTCAATGCAGGGAAGCGATATGCCGGTTACCCTGCAGGTAAGCAAAGCCGTAACCGCCGCCCAGGTAAGCGACGCTCAACTAATGGCGACCTACAATGTTTTAACAGGTCCACGTTTAAAAACGCTGAACGCTGAATTAGTAAAGGCGCATTTGGCAGCGATTGGGATTTAGATGGTTGAATTTAAAGGAATTGATAGATTAAGCGGGTTGATTTCGAAACATTCAAAAGAGTAAATTTAATATTATAAAATGTCAAATGAATTAGCTAATGCTGCGGATGAACCCGTTTTTGAACGTATACGACAGGTAGATGATGGGGGAAACGAGTTTTGGTCAGCTCGAGATCTGAGTAAAGTGCTGGATTATGCTGAATACCGGAATTTTAAACCTGTTATTGAAAAAGCAAAAGAAGCTTGCAACAACAGCGGGCAAAAAGTTGATGACCATTTCGTGGACTTCCACGAGATGGTTAAGATAGGGTCGGGTGCCGAAAGGGGATTTGACGATGGTATCAAGCTATCCCGATATGCTTGTTACCTGATAGTGCAAAACGCCAGTCCCGAAAAAGAAGTGGTGGCTTTGGGTCAAACCTACTTTGCTGTGCAAACCCGTTTGCAGGAAATACAGCAAATGGACGACTATAACAGGCTAAGCACCGAAGATGAAAAACGTATTTTTCTTCGCAAGGAAATGGCCGAGCACAATAAGTACCTGGCGAATGCGGCAAGGGGCGCAGGTGTAATCGACCCGGTTGATTACGCCATATTTCAAAATTTTGGCTATAAGGGTTTATATGGAGGACTAGACGCCAAAGGTATCCATACCAAAAAAGGCCTGAAGAAGAGCGAGCAGATACTCGACCATATGGGCAGTACTGAATTAGCAGCCAATCTTTTCCGCGCCACGCAGACGGAAGAAAAATTGAAACGGGAAAACATCAAGACTAAATATCACGCCAACCAAACGCACCTTGAAGTTGGAAAAAAAGTACGAAAAACCATCCAGGAAATTGGCGGTACTATGCCGGAAAATTTGCCCGTTGCTGATAGTATTAAAAAACTCGATAAGAACGACGATCCAAAGCAATTGAAAACTAAGGATAAAGCGAATTGAAAATTAACGAGCAGGATTTTATAGTTCAATAAATGAGCATAACAATATCGGAAGGATATAAAGAATAATCAAACACATAGCAGCCATCGAAGGGTTTACACAAAGTTTCCACTTTTCAAAATACAGATATCTACTTGTCTGTAAATCAACATATTGAAAAACAGGTGGGTTTACACTTTTGCGGTTTTTTCGCCATTTTCGCCTTTTTTGATGTAGGTGTTCGGAAGATTCAAAAAAGCGGCGGCCCTGTGCGATTCCTTCCTTGGGGAAGGGGAGGTAGGGGTTTAGTGAACTGTTCAGGCACCGTTTCATTAAAAACAATCGCCCAAAATGGCGTAGAAACCCCTCTCTGCCACTTCACAGCCAGCCGCGCCCCTCCCTTGGGAGGGAATTTAACAGTAAGACTCGTCCTGGAATAGGTTTACACTTTTCCCCGTTTCAGCAAGGTTCTTTCGAAGAGGCTCCAGTGTCTTCCCGGAGATGTTGCAACGCAGGGCCCCTGCCGGAGACCCTGCGACGACGGAAAAGCGCTTATTCTCCTCCCTACGGTAGGTAGTATTGTGCGACCGATTTTTCCTGACTAATTAATAGCCATTACCGCCATAACCCCCATTGTTTCCGTTGTTTCCATTGTTTCCGTTGTTCCCATTAGTTGTTTGATAGGGCTGTAAAGTGCCGAACAACCCGTGCGCTTCACCACCGGGTCCTGCGGTAAAATACAAAGGGCTGTTTGGGCTTCCGGCGGACTGGTTGTTTTTAAGGAAATCAATTGCCCACAATCCCGGAATGCTTATCACTTGCCCGTTGTTTTGGAGTTGTCCCTTGTAGTTTCCCGCCATATCAAAAATATTGATCCTGCCATCGCCGAAATTTCCAATAAGAATACTTTGCTGGCTATCGGCAAATCCGGCGCTTGCCACGGCGATTCCCCAGGGAGAGTTAAGCATTCCCTGCGTTGCAAAGCGTTTTACAAATGTCCCGTTTGCATTAAATATGTCCACATATCCGTTTCCGGGCCCTGCCTGGTCGTCCATGTTCTCGGGCGCCATTAATTTAGCGTAAGTAACATACAATTGGCCGTTAATATTTTGAATATTAAACGGGCCGAAATCTGCCGGAATGCCGGGGTCGGCAAATGGTTTACCGGTAACCCAGGCAAAATTTTTGTCGTAAACATCGATTTTGCCCTGGCGGAAATTCGCTAAATAAAGGAAATTGTTACCGCCATCAGAAGCGATGGCAAGGCCTTTGTAAACGGCATTTGCCTTCGACTGATCAGCAACTATCACTGCTGCCGCGCCCGATTTCCATCCTAAAACGATGCCTTCTTCACTGGCAAACAGGAATTTGTTGCCACCAAAGTCCGCCGTATTGTTGAAAATCATCCCTGATGGCGCTCCCGGTTGTCCCGGCGTAACTGATGGGATGGTAACAGGCGGTATCAATGTATTGCCTGTTGTGTCGTAAACTGTGCTGGTGCCCGCGTGATTAGCTGCAACCCAAATAGGACCGCCCGGAAACCTGGCCAGGCCCCATGCGTTAAGCAAGCCAGGATCTGTCCTGCCTGCTCCGAAGCCTGCCGTATCAGCAACCAGGTTTGTTTGTTTGATGTTGAATTGATTTGGAGGTGTGTTGTGGTTTTTTTTACATGCAATGAAACAAGTAATTCCGATCAGCATGGTAAATAACAATTTGTAATTGATTTTCTTTTTCATGGGTCTTATATTTTGATTAATAAATAATTTTGTTCTTCCTATTAATAACTGTTTCCCTCTACCAGCAAACGATGTAATTCCCGACGTTCCCGCCGTAAATATGAAAGAAGCCCAACAGTTGGTATAATATTTTACACGAGATGGAAGATTTACTTGATTAACCGGCAAAAATGGCAGTCCGGAGCTGGTTAAAAGTTGCCTGATAGTTAAAAATTGAGGTATAAAAACAGATGGGCAACGACAAATCTAAATGCCGTTAATATGATGGAGGTATTTGCGAACTTTTCGGGGATGTTGGAGTGCAGGGTGCCGTTTCGGAAACCCCGTGGTTACGAAAAGCGTTCCATTTTCTCACGCGCGGAACACGGTGGAACACTGTGAAAAATACTGATAATCAGTGTGTTTTACTTTTTAATTTTGGCTAAATGCGCGTAAGTTACTGATAGTCAAATATATCGTAAAATAGCTTTTTTTAAGCGATTGGTGTAATTTATTGATAATCAAAGCGTTTCATCTTTACATGATGCTAAATTTGGGGTCTCGTCCTGGAATGGGTTTACACTTTTGCTGATTAATCCTGGTTTAACACATTGAATAAATATTGATGTAATCTACGAACTTTGCAACTGCCAACCGCAATGAAGATATCCAATCGGTTGCCTGGGCTATTCGTAATGGAATCGTTCTGCGATAGCGGATTTAACATGTCAAATACTGACTGACTTTTTTTTTTGTCGAAACGGCCAAAAGCGTTTTCTATTATTTTTATCTTCTATCATTTTGATATACAAGTATTCCATAGGATCAGATATATACATCCGAAAACCTGTCAGGTGTACCATTTGCACATAAGGCCGACTGTTTTTATCCATGTAATCAATTTTGAAGATTGCTTCTCCGTTTTTTATTTTTTGCCCTGATCCCGAATCCCTTCTCTGGCGCTAGTATGCAGCGCCGCCCGCGTAGTGGCGTACTAGTGCCCCGCTGCTAGGTATCGAACCACGCTTATTAATCTGTTCTGAAAATACATTGTTGATTGCTTCTTATGAAAGAAGCACAGGTTTAGCGGCCACCCGGCAGCGGGGCACTAGTACCCGGCTGTGCCACCCCACGTTGAGCACTAGCGACAAAAGCGGGGACGAAAATGGGTTAGGGTAGCGTACAAGTGATTGATTTTTGCTACTTTAGCTTTTGAATCACCTAATAAACTTTTTCACTAAAAAACAATTTATGATAACTGAAGAGCAAAAAATCCAGAAGGAAATTCTACTTGCAATGTATCAGGATAATATTGACCAGGGAAGGCATCATGAAATACAACGTGGTAACGTTACAAGCGCGATGCTTGCAATAGAAGCAATAATCATCGGTCTAATAACTTTCGATAAGCAAATTAACTTGTTCGACCTCCCTCTAACAATCATGTTAATCGTTCTGGGTGTGTTTGGCGCAGGCTTCACTCTAAAACAATATGAAAGGTTTTCATTGCACATGGAAAGGGCAAGGGTTTACCGGGGCAAACTCGACGAACTTTTTATGGGTGGGCTGATTTCATCACTTAAAAATAGTGCTGATAATAAGAATAACTGCAAATATCCAATACTATCAAACCTAAGACTAAATTATTGGTGGACTGGTCTTCACTTATCGATTGCTGGTACCGGCATTGTACTCACGATAGTTTGTGTCATTTGCCCACAGCACGCAACATAATTATTTCCTCTCCTGTAAGCCTCCTGGCTTATGGCAAACAGATAGGAATTAAACCATGCTGGGGGCCATTTACATGAAAACACCGCTTAGCACACGCATGCGGAGCGCAGAAACGAAAACCTTAACAAATAAATGTATGATAAAAGAAATTAAGCTTCGGGTAAAAGAAACAGAATACCAGGTAAAGCTCGCTCATGCCACCCGCTTTCTTGAGCAAAATGAACAGGTAAAATTAATTGTAATGCTGAGAGGCAGAGAAATTTCGCACCCGGAAACAGGTGAAAGGCTGCTGCTTCAGTTTGCAAACGATTTACAACCTTTCGGCAAGGCCGAGATACCGCCCGTTAGGCAGCCCAGGCAGGTATACCTGGTATTTGTGCCAATTGCCGAAGGATGATTGGGAATATCAGTACAATTTTGTGTGCTGACTAATTATCCCAAATTTTTAATAATTTAGAAATATTGAAAACTGAGCCGCATAAATCTTGTTATCATAAACTAAATTATGTCGAAATCAATTCCCGAAAGCGGGTATAAAGCAACTTTTAATAACATTTCTGCGGCCATTCTGCTGATTGATATCGATGCACCATCGTATACGATCCTGGATGTTAATGATGCTTATTTAACGGCAACCAACAGTACCCGCGAGGCATTGGTCGGCAAATCTGTTTTTGGCGCCTTCCCGGCTAACCCGTCGGATGAGGAGGCCAAGAATATCAAGATGACCATTTTTTCTTTCGAGGAAGCTATCCAAACCAAAACAACTCATACCATGAGTGATTACAGGTATGATATCCCCATCAGGGGTACCGATGAGTTTGAAGAACGTTATTGGACAACTTCCAATACACCCGTATTGGACGAATACGAAAAAGTAAGCTACCTTATTCACTCTCCTGCTAATGTAACCGAGTTGATAAAACTCCGTGAAAAAGAGATAGCAAGTGTAGAAGCGATTAAAAATCACCGGCAGCAATTATACTCTACGTTTATGCAGGCCCCTGTTGGGATAGCCATATTGCGCGGAGCGGAATATGTGGTTGATCTCATTAACCCTACGCTTTGTGAAATATATACCAGGACGGTTGAAGAAATGCTTGGTAAATCAATTTTCGATGTGCTTGTACATATCAGGGGGCAAGGATTTGACCGTTTACTCGACGACGTAAGGCTCACCGGGGTGCCGTTTAAAGGGCAAGCCTATCCTGCAACCCTTCTGCGTAATGGCAAACTTGAAACTGTTTACTTTGATTTTGTTTACGAACCCTATCGGGAGATAGATGGAACGATTAGTGGCGTTATTGCGGTAGCAACCGAAGTGACTGAGCAGGTTACTGCTAAACAACTGATAGAGGAAGCTGAGGAGCGGGCAAGGTTAGCCGTTGATGCCGTAGGCCTGGGGACCTATGACTTAAACCTGGAAACGGGTGAAATGATAACAACAAAAATATTTGCAAACATATTTGGATTTGATGAACCCGTGCCGAGGGCCGATTACGTTAGTGTTTTTCATGCTGACGACCGTGAATTGCGCACCGCGGCCCACGCAGAGGCAGAAGTTAGCGGCAGGTTATTTTATGAGGCACGGGTGATATGGCCGGATAAATCGGTACACTGGGCCCGGATAGAGGGTAAGGTATACTATGATGCAGCGTTAAAACCCATCCGGATATTAGGTACACTGTTGGATATTACAGCGCAAAAGCAAGCGAAGGAGGATCAGCAGAAATTGATGGCGTTAATAGCAGAGAGTGAGGAATTGCTTCGGAATATTACTACCGCCGCGCCTACCGGCTTGTGGATGAGTGATGAACAGGGGAACATAACCTATGTAAACCAGACCTGGGTTGATTGGACTGGCCTATGCTACGAAGAAAACCTCGCAGATGGATGGTTGAATTCAATAGTCCGGGAGGACAGGGAAAAAGCCATGGAAAAGTTTCATAATGACCTGGCCAATAGAACCGTGTATGAAGTAGAATTCCGCATCAACCACACAGATGGTACCAAACACTGGTGTGTTGCTACCGGCAAACCGCAATACAGGCACGATGGAACTTTTTCGGGGTATATCGGGTCCTGTGTTGATATTACCGAACAAAAGAATTTACAACAGCAAAAAGATGATTTTATTGGTATAGCCAGTCATGAGTTAAAAACCCCGGTTACCAGTATTAAAGCTTATACCCAGGTGCTGGAAAGAATGCTGCTGAAAAAAGGCGAAACCAAAGAGGCAGGAATGATTGGCCGGATGGACGGGCAATTGAACCGGCTGACCAGTTTGATAGGCGATCTGCTGGATGTTACCAAAATTAATTCGGGCAAACTGCAATTTAACGACCGCGACTTTGAGTTTAATGACCTGGTAAAGGAACTGGTTGAGGACTTACAGCGCACTACGGAAAAACATACACTAATAGAACATTTCTTCCCAACAGGCATCGTTTTTGGGGATAAGGAGCGTATTGGCCAGGTCATCACGAATTTAATTACAAACGCAATTAAATATTCGCCACAGGCCGACAGGATAATTATACATACAGGGATAAAAAATAACGAGGTTAACCTCTGCATCGAAGATTTTGGTATTGGCATTGAGGAGGATAAGCTGAACAAGGTTTTTGAGCAGTTTTATAGGGTGAGCGGCGATATGCAGCACACATTTCCGGGACTTGGACTGGGCTTATATATATCATCAGAAATTATTAAACGCGAAGGTGGCCGAATATGGGTTACCAGTAAACATGGCGTGGGTTCAACATTTTGTTTTGCTTTGCCGTTAAAATACAAAACAAAGGTCCAGCAATCTAAGTTTATGGAATAACACCTTGCTTTTTCGATAAGACTAATGGATAGGATTAAAACAATTATGGTTGCCGACGACGACCCCGGCATACTCGACGCAGTTTGTATTATGCTGGAGTTTGAGGGTTATAACGTTTATTGCACACCCAATGGTGCGGAAGTTTTAAATATGGATAGCAACCTTCCAGATTTACTGCTGCTTGATATATGGATGTCTGGTATTGACGGAAGAGATATTTGTAAACAACTCAAACAAAATCCGAATACTAAAAAGCTGCCAGTTGTACTGATTTCCGCCAGCCGGGATATCGAACGATCTGCCTTAGCCGCAGGCGCCGATGATTTTTTGGCAAAACCATTTGATATTAATGATCTGCTGAACAAAATCGAGAGACACCTGGCCAATTAATAAAAAATCTACTACAAATTAATCAAAGTATCTGACTTTGCCGGATCCTGCTGAAATATCTGGCTCAGCGATTGGTATAGTTCGGGGTGTTTGTGTTTCAATTGGTCTGGCTTTTCAAAAAAATATTCTGAAGCCACCGCTAAAAATTCCGCTTCGTTGGTGGCTGCGTAAACGTTGATATCCGATTTGCCCTGTTCAATCCGGTGAATTTCCTGGTGTATCATTTTAAGCCACGGAATAGTGTATTGGTGTGCCAGCAGATTTTCAGGTACACCGTCTGTTGCACCGTCTGATTTATCGAGCAAATGAACAAATTCATGAATGGCTGTATTTTCTTTTCCCGGCGATTTTGAAAAACCTTTTTCCAGCGCGGCCCGCGAAAGCAACATCTGCCCATTCATATATCCCGATCCAACCATGCCCGATATATTACGGTTCCCGCCCTCAAACTGAAATTCCTGGTCGAAGGTGTCAGGGTAAAGGATTACATTGGTCAGGTTTTTATACTTCCAGTCGCCCAAACCAAAGATGGGTATTATGGCACTGGATGCTATCAGCACGCGGTCAACATTGGTAACCGCAGTACCAACACCCTCAATGGTAACATCCGACAAAAACGCATTAACAAGCCGTTCAAACCTTAGCTTGTCGTCCTGTTTCAAGCGGGCATAATAATCAACATGTGTAGTGAGCGCCGCTTGATATTCGCCCGCAGTTTTGTCGATAGCTGGCGTAATGTTTCTTTTTTTTCTGAAAATAAACCAGGCTAAAAAAACGCCCAATATTAAAATAATAAGCAGGTACATTTAAAGGTAATGCCGCAGTTTAAAGTTTTGGAAAGATGCGATTGTGCAAATAAACGATTTTAATTCTGTACATGGCTTTTTTAGATCTACAACGCTGCGATCAGGAAATTAGCTAAAGCAAAGAGCGGTTTCGCCCCAGCTGCCATAGACCGCCAGATTGGTGACCCACAGACAGGTACTAAACTATGCCCGCGTCCGTCGCTTTTTATCCTGTGTTTTTTGCCGTTATCCGGTACTGCTCGGGCGATGAACCAATGTACTTTTTAAATAATCGCGAAAAATAATAGGGATCATCATACCCAAGATCCGAAGCTACAGTTTTTATCCTGATGCCATCGGCATATAATAACTGGCAGGCCTTTTGCATTTTTAGGTGAATAAAATAATCAATTGGCGGCATCCCCGTTGATTTGCGAAAGATATTGGAAAAGTGCGACACGGATAATTTATGCAAAACCGCCATGTCCTCAACCCTCAGTTTTTTATCTAAATTATTACGCATATTAAGTATTGTTTGGGTTATAATATCGCCCTGTTCGTTTTTTTCAACGTTAATATGGCGCTCCGGGAATAAAAAAGTTGCCACCATGTGGTAAAGGCAAAAACAGGCGCTGCAAAGGTTTTCAATGCTATAGCCCATTTCCAGCGTCTGGTATATATTTTGCCATATTTCAACAGCTTTTTCATTCACCGGTATGTTCACGGGCCCACGCGTCAGGTTTATGTTGAGCGATGTGTTAAAACCTGCTATCTCATTCCCTGTAAAATGTACCCAGTATATGGTCCAAGGGTCTGCTTCATCGGCCCAATAGCGGATATAGCGGTCCGTAGCGGGCAGCAGTATAAATTGATTTGAATGTACTTCAAAACGTTTATCGTCGGCAATATAATGGCCTTTGCCCTGCAGGCAATAAATAAGGATATTGTCGGTACAGCCCTTTCTTCGTTCCCGGTAATGAAACGAAGCTTTAGGGAAATAACCAATGTGCGTTATATAAAGCGGGAAAAGTACCGGGTCTTTTTCCGTAGCATCTCTCCACACTTTTTGAGGAATACTAATCAGCCTTTCTCCCTCAAATCCATCACGTCTTTTAAAGCTGTTGCTCATTAAATAGTTAACGTTGCTTTTAGTGGAATATTCCATTAAAAACCGGTTTGTAATATAATTTGCTATTATAGATAAAACAATCTGTAAAATCAATCACTTACGCGGCTTATAAATAGTGGATTCCGTTTTGCCGGTAAAACGCCTTTTATTTCATTAAAAATCGAATTGTCCATCAAAATAGATGTATTGCCTATTATATTATTGCTTATACGCCGTTACATTTGATTTTAATAACACCAATATAAACCAATACCAATAACAGCCCGATTGTACGTTGCTGGTTTTTAGACCCCGAAATATTCGACTGGGATTTTACCGCTATAAGGATATGCAATTAAAAGACAAGGTGATTTTTTTGACAGGAGGTACCGAAGGTATAGGCTTTGAGTGCGCCAAATTGTATCGCGGCGCGGGCGCGATGCTCTCGATCATATCCGATTCAGAAGAAAGCATTCACGAGGCTAAGGCAAAACTTGGGGGCGATGATATTATATTTATTCGGGCGGATGTATCACAGGCACACGAGATTAAAGATGCAATTGCAGGCGCCATAAAAAAATTCGGCAGAATAGACGTGATCCATAACAATGCCGGCATATCAAACCCTTCAAAAGCGGCGCATGATACCACCGAAGACGAATGGAACAGGCTTTTTGATGTAAATGTAAAGGGCATTTATAACACCATCAGGTTTGGTATTGATGAATTGAAACGGACAAAGGGAAATATCCTGAATACGGGCAGTTTGGTGGGTGATATAGGGCAGGAGATCCATGCCGCTTATAGCGCTACCAAAGGCGCCGTAAATGCGTTGACAAAATCAATGGCGCTTGATTATGCGCCCTATGGCATAAGGGTAAACGCGGTTGCACCAGCCGGCGTTTGGACCCCCATGTTGCGCACCTGGAGCAAACAACAACCGGATACATCCCTTATTGAAAATTACCTGGACGAAATACACGCACTTGGCTATTGCCCCGAAGGAGATGTAGTGGCAGACGCATGTTTGTTCCTGGTATCAGATAAGGCCAGGTTTATTACCGGTTGCATACTTCCGGTAACCGGCGGAGCAGAGTTAGGTTACCGCCGGCTTGTTGATCAGCATATCCAGAAAAACGATATATAAATATGATAAAGCGTATTAAAGTTGATGATATACGTTACGCGCTCGACGGCAGTGCCGGTAGTGATGCCGTTCATCGCGATCCGGTATATTCATATGCCGTAACCAGTTTAATTGACGACAGTGGTTTAACAGGCGTTGGCTTCGCGTTTACTTTGGGGGAAGGCAACGACCTGGTTTGCAGGGCTGCACGTTATTATGCCAGTAAATTAACAGGCGGGGATATTGAAGAAACGATGGCCGATTTTGGTGCATTGTTTAAGCGGCTTTCCAATGATCAGCAATTCAGGTGGCTTGGGCCACATAAGGGCGTGGTGCACCTGGCCCTGGCCTCGGTAACCAATGCATGTTATGATCTTTGGGCTAAAAAAAGAGGAGTTCCGTTATGGAAATTACTTATTGATCTGTCGCCCGAAGAGGTTGTTGCTACGCTTGATCTTTCGTACCTGGAAGATGAATTAACGCGCGAACAGGCCGTTCAATTGTTGCATGCGCAACATGAAACGAGTTTTCAGCGGGAAGGTATATTAAAATCGGGTTATCCGGGATATGATACCTCTATCGGATGGTTTAATTACCCCGATGAAAAGGTGCGCGAAAACTGTAAAAAGGCGGTAGCGGAAGGCTTTACAGCCATGAAACTAAAGGTAGGCTCCGAAGACCCTGAAAGGGATATCCGGAGAGCGGAAATTGTAAGGGAAACAGCGGGCGATAATGTAAAAGTAATGCTTGACGCTAACCAGCAATGGAACCTGCCGCAGGCAATTGCCATTTGTAACCGCCTAAAAAGTATTGATCCGTATTGGATAGAAGAGCCAACTCACCCGGATGACATACTTGCTCATAAAACGCTGGCAGATGCCATTGCCCCGGTAAAACTGGCTTTAGGCGAACACGTGCCCAACCGGATAGTCTTTAAAAATTACCTTCAAGCTCGTGCTGCATCGTTTATCCAGGTTGATGCCGTTAGGGTGGGAGGCGTAAGTGAATTTATTACCGTGAGTTTACTGTGCAAAAAATACGGAATACCGGTAGTGCCTCACGTTGGCGACATGGGGCAATTGCATCAACACCTGGTTTTATTTAACCATATTTCGATGGGGCACGAAGCGCTGTTTTTAGAACATATTCCGCATTTGCAAAAGCATTTTACTTACCCCGTGCAAATTGTAGATGGCGTGTACAAAACACCGTATCACCCCGGAAGCAGCTGCGATCTGGTGACTTTAAATAATTGATTAAAGCATTGTTTTTAACCACAAAAAATGGTACGTACGCCCGATCTTATTATTAGCGCACTCTACATATTGCTGATCTTTGTTATCGGCTTATGGACAGGATTGCGTCACAAGTACAAAACACGTAACAATAATAATGCTGCCGGCGAGTATTTCCTGGCGGGCAAAAAGCTGCGCTGGCCCGTAATTGGGTTGGCACTGTTTGCAACCAATATTTCCTGCGTGCACCTGGTTAGCCTTGCCCAAAGCGGGTTTGATACTGGCTTGCTCAACGGCGATTTTGAATGGATGGCGGCATTTACATTAATATTGCTGGCGGTCTTTTTTGCCCCTTTCTATATCCGTTCAGGGGTGTCAACCCTGCCGGATTTTTTAGAGAAACGCTACGATCGGGCAAGCCGCGACTGGCTGGCTATTTTATCGGTATTATCGGCGGTAATTATTCATATTGGTTTTTCATTACTGGCGGGTGGTATAGTGCTGCATACGTTGTTCGGGGTTAATTTGTATACCAGCGTTATTGTAATAGCTGTAATAACCACTGTTTATACCATAGCAGGCGGATTAACGGCTGTTGTAATAACCGAATCTATCCAAACCATAGTGCTTTTATGCGGGGCGCTCGTTATGAGTGTGGTGGCTTATAATAAAATGGGCGGATGGCAGCCTATGGTAAATACGCTGCAGCACGCAGGTCAGCTAAGCAAACTATCAATGTTAAGGCCCGGGGGCGACGCCAGCAATATGCCCTGGTACGCTATTTTTTTAGGTTACCCAATTATCGGGATCTGGTACTGGTGTGCCGATCAAACCATTGTACAACGCGTATTAGGTGCAAAAGACGAAAATAATGCCCGCGTAGGCCCTTTGTTTTGCGGGTTTATAAAAATTCTGCCTGTTTTTATTTTTGTGATGCCCGGCCTGTTTGCTTATACGCTTGCCCAAACCGGGCATTTGGATATCTCTGCTTTAAAAAGCATCCATGGAGGCAAAGAAGTAGTAAACAGTAAAGGAATTTATACATTAATGATCACCCAGTTAATTCCAACGGGTTTGGTAGGCGTGTTGGTAGCAGCACTGCTTTCAGGTTTAATGAGCCAGATTTCAGGGGCGCTTAATTCTATTTCAACCCTGGTAAGTTATGATATTTACAAGCGTTATAAGCCGGAAGCTAAAGATACAAGCCTTATAACCGTAGGAAAAATTGCCGCTGGTGTTTCATTAATAGCGTCATTGGCATTACTGCCCTTACTTAATAATTACGAGAGTATTTTTAATGGACTAAACGACATTATTTCATACCTGGCGCCGCCAATTACATGTGTGTTTTTGTTAGGGGTATTTTGGGATAAGGCTTCGGCTGTATCTGCAAAATACACCTTGTGGGTGGGGTTTGGCGTAGGTGTGGTGACTTTTGCAATAAGTAAGCTGTATCCGCATAGTGTAATTGGTGGTATCCCTTTTTTGATGATGGCCTTTTACCTGTTTTGCTTCTGCTTTTTAATGCAGGTAACCCTTTCATACATTTTCCCTGTTCAACATACTGCCGAAAGCGCAAAGTTGTTCTGGAAGTCGCCGTGGGAGCCTTTACGCAGCCCCGCATGGGCCGGTTTAGGCAATTACAAAGTTTTGTCGGTTTTGCTTATACTCATCATGTCTGTACTTTTTTGGGTATTCAGATAATTCGGGAAGTACCTGGGGGAGGGCACTGCTGTAGCTTTAGGATGTAGCTTATGCTTTAGTGAAGCGGCGTATTAATGCCTCGCTGAAAGATAACTGTAAGCCTTAAATAAGAGTCATTAACCACGATCAACAAACATCGATGACTTTTTACAATTAATGTTTACTTTTAACAAAACATTAACCTCCCACACCATGAAAAGAAAGATCCTGACTACGGTTGCCTTGCTGCTTTCCTTTGGCGCGGCATTTGCATATTTTGCCGGCATAGATGGCAAATGGTCTGCAATGCTAAAAGGGCCCGATGGCAATGAATTTCCGATATCCTATACTTTTAAAACCGCAGGCACCACGCTTAACGGTACAGTAACCTCATCGATAGGCAGCTTCGATATTTCGGATGGCGTAGTGAAAGGCGACAGCTTATGGTTTACAGCCAACATCAATACCATGAAGATTAAAAACAAAGGCAGGTACTACGCCGATGGCGACTCCATAAGCCTACGGGTAGGAATGAGGTCGACGCATACGACATTGAAACGCGCCCTGGATAAATAAATTTCTTCGTCCTTAAAATACGCGTAAAGCCACGCCCTGAAGCGCGGCTTTATACTTACAACAGCGTTCCATCACAGGCCACTAATATCAGCCTTCCAACTTTTGCCCTGATTACACCTCGTCGACATCATCCAACTGAAATAAAACTTCGACGGTAGTATTAAAAACTTTAGCCATCCGCAACGCCAATAAAGTGGAGGGGATGAATTTCCCGGTTTCAATAGAGTTTAAACCTTGCCTGGATATCCCAATGTGTTTGGCGAGGTCGGCTTGTGTCCAGTTTTTTTTAGCGCGTTCAACCTTTATCGTGTTTTTCATGCTCCGTATTTTCTTATCGAAATTAACCAACCAACAAAATAAAACAGCCAGCAATAGCCCAGTAGTTGTGCATAGCCAAACCAACTGGGGTTTGATATATCACACAAGCTTAACAAAAATAAGATCATCACCAGCAAAGCCATCAATGCAAAACCGATAACAACGGCTTCAAATTGTACGCGTTGTTTCACCTCGTCCATGGCCGAAAAGGCCTTGATGTATTTATAAATAAAGATGCAGAACGCAATAGCCGGCACAATAGCAATAACTATGGAAACAGGTTGGCTAAATACGTGATACTTTAACAGCCATACTGCCGGCAAATAGGTAGCCCCGTGGATGAGGGCGAAGATGAGCGATTGCAGGTTCAATGATTTTTTAGATTTTTCCATGATCTTAAATTGTTTAATCAATGCAAAGATAAGTAAACATTTCATAATGTCAAGTATAGTAGACAAAAAGTCTACAATAATGGCTATTTTGTTGATGCCAATGTGCTGGGCGGAGTAATCTTCCAAACTAATTCCGCCCATCAAATCAGGTGTTTTCACGCATAAAAATTCAGGTGATTTTACTATCAAAAATTAAGTAGTATTACGATAGCTAATTGCCTTATCTGAAGGTAGATTTGATAAAGAAAATTCAAATTTAACCTTAAATCCACCGCCATGAAAGAAAATGTATTCACCGTTAATCTCGGCAAGCTTAAGCTGACTGACGAACACAAAAGAAGTATTAATGCGGCTATCCAGGCTGCTG
>Ga0206865_1124_pt1 | contig 22885 bp, 19 predicted proteins | sample Alteio_BWOrgCont_39_FD_152628 | JGI IMG/M metagenome (GOLD analysis project Ga0206865, IMG submission 152628) | Enriched cells from forest soil in Barre Woods Harvard Forest LTER site, Petersham, Massachusetts, United States -... | ecosystem: Environmental > Terrestrial > Soil > Temperate forest >...
TGGGCAGAAGGCAATAAATTGATTTGCGGTGAGGGAGGGATTCGAACCCTCGGTACAGTTTCCCGTACGTCAGTTTAGCAAACTGATCCTTTCGGCCTCTCAGGCACCTCACCATTTTGGTCTCTCCGACCTTTGTTTCAATAAAAACCCCTTTTTTCGGGAGTGCAAATATAGTAATTACGTTAAGCTGTCAAAAAAAAAGTTCGATTTATTGGGAGGCTGTGTTGGTTGAGTAAGTTAAGTGGTTGATTAGGTGAGTTGTTTGTTTAAACTAAGCGGAAAAAATAAGCGTGATTCAATAATTCCCCAATCAACAACTCACACAATTAACCATTCACCATTAATAATCAATCCTAACGTGGTAAATGCTCATGAGCATGCGTTTGAATATTGTTTTAATGGTTTCGATATCCTTAAAGGTGATGTTGCTGTCTTTCAGCTGGTTTTGATCGAGTTTGTATTTTATAATGCGGTCTACCAGGTCGCTGATGGACTTTTCATCGGGCTCCTTTAATGAACGGGATGCCGCTTCAACCGAATCTGCCAGCATCAGCACACCGCCTTCTTTTGAAAAAGGTATTGGGCCGGGATACCGGAAGGTATTTTCGTCGATGAATTTTTCGGGGAAGTTTTTCAGGAACGACTGGTAAAAATAATCTACCCGGGTATCGCCATGGTGCGTGCGGATAAAATCGATCACTATTTCCGGCAAATTTGCCTTCCGGGCCATTTCAATCCCCTTACGTACATGCCTGATGATGATCTGGGCGCTTTCCTGGTACTGGAGCTTATCGTGCGGATTAAAGCCCGAACTTTGGTTTTCAATGAAATAAAGCGGGTTTTCCAGCTTGCCAATATCGTGATACAAAGCCCCTGCCCTAACCAGCAAAGCGTTGCCACCGATGGAATATATGGCATTCTCAGCCAGGTTAGCCACCTGCAGCGAGTGCTGAAAAGTTCCCGGCGCCGAAAAGGCCATCTCGCGTAACAGCGGCGCGTTGGTATTGGTAAGTTCTATCAGGGTGATATCCGAAGTAATGGCAAATACCTTTTCAAAAATGTAGATGAGCGGGTAAGCCAGCAGGGTTAGTAATACACTTACCACGTAAGGCAGAAAATCCATCCAGTCGATGCTTTTCAGGCTGCCTTCTTTTATAAAGGAAATGCCTATAAAAGATACGAAATAGGTGAAGGTAATGATGAGTGCCGATATCAGGAATTGCTCGCGCCTGATGAGGTTTTTGATACTGTAGATGGAAACCATCCCGGCAGTAATTTCAAAATAGGCGAACTCAAAACTGTTCGGCACAAAAAAACCGGCCATCAGTACCACCAGCAAATGGATATTTAATGCCAAACGGGTATCAAACAGTATCCGGATAATAATAGGAACTATACAATAGGGAATATAGTACAGGTTGGGCAGCTCAAATTTGATGGCCAGCGACAGGGTGAAAAGCATAGCCGTTACCACCAGTAATATTAAACTCACCAGGCGGTTATCCTCATAAATATCCTTACGGAAAAGGTATAAAAACACCATCAGCAGCGTGATGGCAATACCAACCAGCAAAAATTGCCCAAGCAAAACCAGGCGCGGATCACCGCTAATGCGGGCGTTGTCTTCAAAAGCTTTTTTGTACGATTGCAGTTTCTGGTAAGCCTCATCACTCACTACCGATCCTTTTGCTATAATAACTTCCCCTTTTTGAACCATGCCGCGGGTAGTTGACAGTCCATCTACAACCTCTTTTTCCAGCCGCGAAGTCAGCTTATTGTCGTAGTTCAAATTGGGCACCAGCCGGTTGCTCACCAGGTCGAGCAGAAAAGCTTTGTCAATGGCGTTTTGGTCGCTTAATATTTTATCGCAGTAGGTTAGTGCTTTTTCTTTGGTATAAAGATCGGCTGTATTTTTGTCACTGGCTATGTTTTTATCCAAAACCGTAATGGCATAGTTTTCGCCATTTTGCTGGTATTTTGGGTTCAGGCTTAAAAGGCCTTTGTTATAAATATCTCTCAATAAATTATCGCCGGCTGCAAGGTAAGCCGGTTTTTTATTGTCTTTTATACCTGCATTATGCCATTTTATCTCCAGGTCGCCTTTAAAGCCGTCTCTTTCCCGGTCGCCAATATTGTCATCTAACTGGTAAATTGGGGTAACACTGGCACGCGCTGTTTTAATATCATTATCAATTTCCTGCGATGTTTTTAATATGGCGAAATTGTAAGGTGATATTAGCTCTTTTTGGTTCCATATCCTCCCCTTTTCAATATCGTAACTAAATTTTGCTTGTTTTGGCAGGGTGAAAACAATCACACAAATACTTGCCAGCATCATTAAAAACTTAACATTACGGGAGTATTTGCGCAGTAATGCTTTTTGGCGCGATGAAGATATTTTTGCCATTGATATGTTTAACCTGTCAAAAATAAGATATTTTCTGCTATCTGCATTTTTTTATTGTTTTTGTCAAAATAAAAATGATATCTTTATGATATCATTTTAAAATCATTATCATGGACTCCGAAAAAACCATAAACCCGCCATCAGGCTATGCCGCGTTTGTACTATTTTTAGTTTTATGCGCCGTTACCATTGCTGCATTTGTTTTTGAACAGTTTATAATTGGCGGCGTGTGCGGCCTTGTAAATATAGCGCTGGTATTACCGGGGCTTATTATTGTAAACCCAAACGAATCAAAAGTGCTCACGCTTTTTGGCAAATACGTAGGTACAGTAAAGCAAGACGGCTTTTTTTGGGTAAACCCCTTCACGGTGAAAAAAAATGTTTCCCTAAAAGCTTTTAACCTAAATGGTCAGCAGCTTAAAGTGAATGATAAAGTAGGTAACCCCATTGAAATTGCTGCAGTAATTGTATGGCAGATAAAAGATACCGCCAGCGCCGTGTTTGCGGTTGAAAACTATCTGCAATATGTGAATATCCAAAGCGAGGCAGCCGTACGGCACCTGGCCAATTCCTTCCCATATGATAATTTTGAAGATGAAACGGCGACAATAACCTTAAGAGGTGGCTCGGAACAGGTAGGGCTGTTACTTGTACAGGAGTTAAATGAACGCCTTGACCGTGCTGGTATTGAAGTACTGGAGGCACGTATATCACACTTGGCTTATGCACCCGAAATTGCGCATACCATGTTGCAGCGGCAACAGGCTTCGGCAATTATATCCGCACGCAAACTTATTGTTGAAGGCGCAGTCGGGATGGTTGAAATGGCGCTGCAAAAGCTATCAGAGAAAAATATTGTTGAACTTGATGAAGAACGCAAAGCCGCTATGGTGAGCAACTTATTGGTGGTATTATGCGGCGATAGAAGTGTTAATCCCGTGGTAAATACCGGAACCTTATATCATTAACAGTATGGAAAATATCAGCCTTTTTAAACCAGTACCCGGTGCTGAATTATTTGTGGAACGCCAAGGTTGTTTTAGCCCCTCGTATACGTTGACAGACGGCATGAATACCTTTGGCGAATTGAGTTACACCGGCGTTTGGAAAAATATTGGCCTGGTGGAAGCTGCAAATCAAGGCTGGACCATTGAACGCGTGCGGAAATTTTTTAGCCGTGATATTTTAATTAACGAAACAGCGACCGGACAGGCCATCGCCATAATAAAAACAACTGCCTGGCGCGGAATTGTAACACTGGAATTTACCGATGGGCAAGTGTTCAGGTTTATACGACAGGGATTATTTTCGCAGGTTACGCAATGGGATAGCGAGCAGTATGGCCCTGTTTTAAGCATTAAAACCAAAGCATTCGGCTTTAAAAAGCATTTTACCGTGGGGCTGGAACAGAATGTTTTCAAAAATAAAAACTATGCAGTACTGATGGCGTTCACCGGAGTTTATTTGATTTTGGTACAAAGAGCGCAGGCTGCTGTTTAACATTAAATATGGCCGAGAAGAAAGCATTTATACTACGTATTAATCCTGAAGTATTGAAGGAGATTGAAACCTGGGCTGCCGAAGAATTCAGAAGCAGTAACGGCCAGATAGAATACCTGCTGCAACAAGCTTTACTGGCGCGGAAGAAAATAAAGCAAAAAAAGAAAAACGAATAAACAGTCCGCACCGGCTTTGATTAATATACCACATCATTTTAAATCAAAATTGTAGTAACCACTACCCTATCTCCCTCTGGTAAAATGTTTATAACATACGGGTAAAAACTATGCATGCATAGTAAATCCTTGAAATCAAATTTATAGCTTTGCATTTCCAATTTTTAAAATCATCTTAATGAAAGACGTAGTAATAGTTGCCGCAACACGTACCCCTATCGGTAGTTTCGGTGGTAGTTTGGCAGGTTTACCGGCAACACAACTTGGCGCCATTGTTATAAAATCAGCAATAGAAAAAGCAGGCTTAAAACCCGACCAAATACAGGAAGTGTACATGGGGAATGTTTTATCGGCCAATGTAGGACAGGCGCCGGCAACGCAGGCAGCCATATTTGCCGGATTACCTTCATTACCCGCCACAACCATAAATAAGGTATGCGCTTCCGGGATGAAAGCAATTATGCTGGGCGCGCAGAGCATTGCTTTAGGGCAAAATGACATTGTGGTAGCAGGTGGCATGGAAAGCATGAGTAACGTGCCCTATTATCTGGATAAAGCCCGTAACGGTTATAAACTCGGTAATGGCCAGCTAACAGATGGTTTGATAAAAGACGGTCTCTGGGATGTTTACAATGATTACCACATGGGATCGGCAGCTGAATTATGTGCCGTAGAATGTAATGTAAGCCGCGAGGAGCAGGATGCCTTTGCCGTTGAATCGTATCAGCGCGCGCAAAAAGCACAGAGCGATGGTAAATTTAAAGCTGAAATAACCCCGGTTGAACTGAAAGACAAAAAAGGAGAGATAACAATATTTGGCGATGATGAAGAGCCCAGGGCAGTTAAGTTTGATAAAATCCCCACGCTAAAACCGGTATTTAAAAAGGATGGTACGGTAACCGCCGCTAATGCTTCATCGCTGAATGATGGCGCTGCAGCAGTGGTTTTGATGAGCGCAGATAAAGCTGCGGAACTGGGTATAAAACCATTGGCGAAAATAATTTCGTATGCCGATGCACAGCAGGCTCCGGAATGGTTTACAACGGCTCCGTCAAAAGCTATTCCGTTGGCCCTGCATCGGGCTGGCTTATCATCAGATCAAATAGACTACTTCGAAATAAATGAAGCCTTTTCGGTTGTTTCTATCGCCAATAATAAACTTTTAAACCTCGATCCCGCAAAAGTAAATGTCAATGGCGGCGCGGTTTCTTTAGGCCATCCGCTGGGCGCTTCGGGAGCGCGAATTATGGTAACCTTATTGCATGTTTTAAAGCAAAATAACGGTAAATATGGTGCTGCAGGAATATGTAACGGTGGCGGCGGCGCCAGTGCAATGATTATAGAAAATTTACGTTAATTATCTGTTTCAGGAAGCTTTAGTTAAATTAGCATCGTGATTAGCTGTTATGATTTGTTTGGATATTCAATCCGAAGATATTCGTAACTAAATGATTTATAAGAAATAATACAAACAGTGATAAAAAAGGCGCTTTTAATTACAATACTTTTACCTCTCTACTTAAATTCCTTCGCCCAGCATTCCGACGAAAGCAGCAATATCAGGGATTTACATAGCTACGAGGATAGCTTAACCTTCCTTGGAAAAAAGTTTATAAACGATGATAATGACCTGGAACGCAAAAACGCCAATTATGCGTTCATCAAAACCCTGGTGAATGCGTTAAAAATACCCAATTCGTTCCTTTACCCCTTCGATTCGGTAAAAAGTGTAAGTATAGTTAACTCTCCTGATAACCGATTCCGGATCATCAGCTGGCCAATTGCCAATGAAGATGGCAGCTACCGGTTTTATGGAACCATCCAGATAAACACCGGCGGCAACCTGGTTATGTATCCGCTTAATGATTATTCGCCCTTAATAAAAAATCCGGAAGACTCGGTTACCGATAACAAAAAGTGGTTTGGCGCCGAGTATTATAAAATTATCCCGATATATACGCCAAAGCTATATTATGTCTTACTTGGATGGAAGGGCAATACGGTAAAATCAACCAAAAAAGTGATAGAAATTTTGTCTTTTAAAGATAATAAGCCGGTGTTAGGCATGCCGATATTTGATGGCAATGGCAAAACCCGCAGCAGAATAATTTTTGAATATACCCGCCAGGCTTCGATGTTGCTGCGTTACGTGCCCGAACAAAACCTGATTGTATTTGACCACCTCTCGCCGCCTGATCCTAAACTAAAAAACGACCATAGTACCTACGGCCCTGATTTATCATACGATGGTTACCGTGAAAAAAATGGCAGATGGGTGTATGTAGACAACCTGGATATGCGCAATATCCCCGAATCACGCGACGAACAATATGTTGACCCTAAAAAACAGGCGCTTATTGATAAAGCTGCGGCAAAAGGCAGTCCGCAATAATTAAGGAATTCAGGCTGTGTCGCTACCTTGTTTAAACCATTACACTAAACAAGTACCCAATGAGTTGTAGGTTATTCATGTTTTTGCGAAATAAAAGGCCGCTTAGTTTAATCGCTTTCAGTATTTAATTTTGATTTACAGGAATAATAGTATTTTCGTCAAACTATTTAACTGATCTTTATGGTTCAACAAACATTGGCGGCTGATGCCGTTCCTAAAAAGTCCAGGTTTCCCCGGGCTGTTCCCTTCATTATTGGCAACGAGGCCGCAGAGCGTTTTAGCTTTTACGGGATGCGTTCCATACTCACGCTCTTTTTAGTAAAACAGTTTTTTAACCCAACGGGAAGCGCCGCGCTATCGCAACAAGCAGATGCACACGCTAACAGGCTAAATCACACGTTCGTCATGGTAGCATATGCGTTGCCGTTTGTGGGCGGCATGGTGGCCGATTGGTTTACTGGCAAATACAAACTCATCTTATATATCTCGATGGTTTACTGCCTGGGACACCTTTTATTATCAATGTTTGATACCAGCCTCAACGGCTTCGAAATCGGTATGCTGGTAGTTGCAATTGGCGCTGGTGGTATAAAATCATGCGTATCAGCCAACGTAGGCGATCAGTTTGATGCCACTAACCAGGACCTGCTTTCAAAAGTTTACGGCTGGTTCTATTTCAGCATTAACGCCGGTTCTATGTTATCAACTGTTGCTATCCCGTGGACTTACGACCACTATGGTGCAAAATGGGCTTTTGGTATTCCTGGGATATTAATGGGACTTGCCACCGTGATTTTTTTTATGGGCCGCAAACGATACGTAAAAGTTCCGCCGCAAGGTGTCAACCGCAATAACCTCGTATTTATAACATTTTACGCGTTAACACATATGAGTAAACGTAAACCGGGCGAATCGTTACTTGATGTCGCCAAGGGTCCATTTAATCCGGAAAAAGTAGAGGGCATGAAAGCAGTTTATCGTGTGATAGCCGTGTTCTTTTTCGCTTTGGCATTCTGGGCCGTTTGGGACCAATGCCTGTCAGAGTGGACACTTTATGCCGCGAAATCCGACCTTAATATTAGGCTTGGCTTTACATCATTCGCAATTGACCCGGGGCAGGTGTCAACTGTTAATACTATTTTCCTGATGCTATTTATAGTGCTGTTTAATTACGGCGTATATCCGTTTTTTGATAAAATTGGATTGAAGACCACACCGTTGCGCAGGCTTGGTGTAGGTTTAATTTTAACTGCCCTCTCGTTTGTGGTAATTGCTTTCACACACAATAGCATCGACCACGGTGGCACGCCGTCAATTTGGTGGCAAGTACTGGCATTTATGATACTTTCTGCTGCGGAAGTAATGGTTTCAATTACTGGATTGGAGTATGCTTACACGCATTCACCAAAATCAATGAAAAGCACCATGACCGGCATCTGGTTCCTGGTAGTATCATTTGGCAATCTTATTACCGCCAGTGTTAACGGCTTAATCGAAGGCGGCGGATGGTGGGCGCGTAACCTTAAGGGCGCAAACTACGAGTGGTTCTTTGTAATATTCATATGCGTGTTTATAGTGGTGTTCCTGTTTGTTTCGCCGCGGCTGAAGGAACGTAACTATATTACCGATCCTTATGTAGATGATAAACAAATAGCAGGTACCGAGGGTATTTAAAATACAGGTAAATGAATTGTAACAGGAAAGTTAAATAAGCTTTCCTGTTTTTTTATTTTAATACACGGTAAAATCAATTAATTTTGGCGATTAATTTTCAAGATACACCCAAATCTTTTTAAGTGCCTGATAGCATAGTTATTATTCCAACCTACAATGAGAAGGAAAATATTGAACGGATGATCCGCAAAGTATTTACCCTGCCTCACGATTTCCATATTTTGATTATTGATGACGGTTCACCCGACGGCACGCAGAATATTGTTAAAGCTTTACAAGCAGAATACCCCGAACGCTTATTTATAGAGGAACGTGCCGGTAAACAAGGACTTGGAACGGCTTATATACATGGTTTCAAGTGGTCGATCGCCCGGCACTACGACTATATTTTTGAAATGGATGCCGATTTTTCGCATAATCCCGATGATTTGTTGAAATTGCGCGATGCCTGCATCGCCGGTGCTGATGCAGCCATCGGATCCCGGTATATTAATGGTGTCAACGTAGTTAACTGGCCCATGAGCAGGGTGCTGATGAGCTATTTCGCATCAGTTTACGTGCGTTTTATCACCGGTATTGATATCCAGGACGCTACTGCTGGTTTTATGTGTTATAAACGCAAGGTGCTGGAAACCGTACAGCTCAATAAAATAAAATTTGTTGGCTATGCTTTCCAGATCGAGATGAAATACACCACCATTAAACACGGTTTTAAGCTTACCGAAGTCCCCATCATATTTACAGACCGCACGCTGGGCACTTCAAAAATGTCCACAAGTATTTTTCGCGAAGCCTTTTTCGGTGTAATACAAATGCGGATTAATGCGATGTTCAGGAAGTATCCGGAAGGATAGCGATTAGTTAATTAGAGAATAGAGGCTAGTTTTTTCGCCCTGAAAACTTACGAAGTTTAATTCGGTGTATTTTTTTATTTTTCGGCCTCATTGAATGCTTCGCAGTTTAAAAACTTCGTAAGTTTGGATGTTGTACACATTAATGTATTCTATTTACAGTTTCATGCGCAGATCGTTTACATCGAACCAAAATTCAACTAATCTCTATTCTCCAATCTCTAATCACTAACTCCGCATGAATGAACACCTCGATCCCGACCGCGAACGCCTCTCTCCCGTCGAACGTGATATTGAAAAAGTTTTACGGCCGCAGGCTTTTGAGGATTTTACCGGTCAGGATAAGTTATTAACCAATTTAAAAGTATTTGTACAGGCGGCCCGGCAACGCGGTGAGGCGCTTGACCATGTGCTATTACATGGCCCTCCCGGGCTTGGTAAAACCACCCTATCGCACATTATAGCTAATGAGATGGGCGTTGGTATTAAAATCACCTCAGGACCTGTACTGGACAAACCCGGAGATTTGGCCGGCTTGCTCACCAACCTGGAAACCGGCGATATTTTGTTTATTGACGAGATTCATCGCTTAAGCCCCCTGGTTGAAGAGTATTTGTACTCGGCAATGGAGGATTTTAAGATTGATATCATGCTGGAGAGCGGCCCCAATGCCCGCTCGGTGCAGATATCGCTTAACCCATTCACACTCGTAGGAGCTACTACACGCTCCGGACTCCTCACAGCGCCCTTGCGAGCCAGGTTTGGTATTAATTCGAGGCTTGAGTATTACGATGCCAAATTATTAACCACCATTTTATTGCGGTCGGCATCGATATTAAAAACACCCATAAGCGATGAAGGCGCCTATGAAATAGCACGCCGTAGCCGTGGTACCCCGCGTATAGCCAACGCCTTACTGCGTCGCACACGCGACTTTGCCCAAATAAAAGGTGATGGCAACATTGATACCGCCATTGCCAAGTATGCATTAAATTCGCTTAATGTGGATGAACACGGACTTGACGAAATGGACAACAAAATACTAACCACCATTATTGATAAATTTAAAGGCGGGCCGGTAGGATTAAAAACCATCGCCACTGCAGTAGGCGAAGATGAAGGTACCATTGAAGAGGTTTACGAACCCTTTTTGATACAGGAAGGCTTCTTAATGCGAACAGCGCGTGGTCGCGAGGCTACCGAGCTGGCCTACAAACACCTGGGGCGGTTAAAACTGGGTGGTAACCAATCGTTATTTTAATAAATTCTGCAATAGCTACTGATAGCGATGGGTTTATAAACCCATCGCTATTAACAACAATAACATTTATTCCATGAAAAAACTATTTCTTTTTCTTACGCTGTTAATTTCAATAAAATCCTTTTCACAATCCAAAAAAATCCCCGACCTGGTTGATTATGTAAACCCTTTGATGGGCAGCGCATCGAATTACGAACTCTCCAATGGCAACACCTATCCCGCTATTGCCCTACCCTGGGGAATGAACACCTGGACGCCGCAAACGGGTAAGATGGGCGATGGCTGGCAATACACTTATGACGCGTACAAGATAAACGGTTTTAAACAAACTCACCAGCCCTCACCCTGGATGAATGATTATGGCCAGTTTGCTATAATGCCGGTAACCGGGCATTTAAAGGTATCGCAAAATGGCAGGGCAAGCTGGTTTTCGCACAAGGCGGAAATTGCCAAACCATATTATTACAGCGTTTACCTGGCCGATCATGACGTAACAACCGAAATTACCCCTACCGAACGTACAGCGCAGTTTAGGTTTACCTATCCAAAAAACGATAGCTCCTACATCATTGTTGATGCGTTTGACCGTGGTTCATGGGTAAAAGTTATTCCCGGCGAAAACAAGATCATCGGGTACTCTACCAAATATGCCCGGGGGCCCTTAAAAAACTTCAAGGATTATTTTGTCATTTATGTAGATAAACCCATTGTTATAGCGCACACATACAGCGATAGCATCTTAACCGATTCACTTTCGCTGCATGCAAAACACGCTATGGCCGTAATCGGGTTTAAAACTACGACGGGCGAGCAGGTTCACATGCGGGTGTCCTCGTCCTTCATTAGCCTGGATCAAGCTGAACTCAACTTAAAAAGAGAACAAAACAACGATAGCTTTGATGTTACCGAACAAAAAGCCAAAGATGTTTGGAACCAAACGTTAAACCACGTGGTGGTTGAAGGCGGCACTGTCGACCAGCAGCGCACTTTTTATTCGTGCCTGTACCGGATGTTGTTTTTCCCCAATAAGCTTTATGAAATTGATGCCAATAATAAAATTGTGCATTATAGCCCTTATACCGGCACTACCATGCCCGGATATATGTTTGCCGGCACCGGGTTCTGGGATACCTTCAGGGCACTGTATCCGTTTATCAACCTGGTTTATCCGCACATAGTAAAAGAGATGCAGGAAGGCCTGATTAACGATTACAAAGAAGGCGGATGGCTGCCTGAATGGTCGAGCCCAGGGTACTCGGATGTTATGGTGGGCAATAACTCGGCCTCGGTAGTGTCCGAAGCTTATTTGAAGGGTTTGCGCGGATATGATATCGAAACATTGTACCAGGCGCTTATTCATGGGGCTAATAACGAAGGGCCGCGGGCCACAGGCCGTAAAGGCGTTGAATATTACAACAAACTGGGCTATGTGCCCTACGACGTTAAAATAAATGAAAATGCGGCCCGCACGCTGGAGTACGCTTACGATGATTTTGCCATTTACCAGTTGGGCCGGGCGCTGCATAAGCCTGAATCAGAAATCGGCATTTATAAAAAACGTGCCATGAACTATAAAAACCTGTTTGATCCTTCAACAGGTTTGATGCGGGGTAAAAACCAGGATGGCTCATTCGAGACACCGTTTAACCCATTTAAATGGGGCGATGCTTTTACCGAAGGCAACAGCTGGCATTATACCTGGGGTGTTTTCCAGGATATGCAGGGCCTTATTAACCTGATGGGCGGCAAAAAGCAATTTGTTGCTAAATTAGATTCTGTTTTTACCATCCCACCGATTTTTGATGACAGTTACTATGGCGAAGTGATCCACGAGATCCGCGAAATGCAGATCGTAAATATGGGGCAATATGCGCACGGCAACCAGCCGATACAGCACATGCTTTACTTGTACGATTATGCCGGCCAACCATGGAAAACGCAGTACCACGTACGCGATGCTATGAACAAACTTTATTTTGCCAAACCCGATGGCTATTGCGGCGATGAAGACAACGGACAAACATCGGCATGGTATGTTTTTTCAGCAATAGGATTTTATTCGGTTTGCCCGGCCAGTGATCAGTATGCGCTTGGTGCTCCCCTGTTTAAAAAGATAACCATCAATTTGGAAAACGGCAAAAAAGTACTGATTAATGCGCCAAATAACTCCGATAATAACCTGTATGTCAATAGCATGTCGGTTAATGGCAAACCTTATGATTTAAACTGGCTTGGTCATCATGCGTTGACGAATGGAATGGTTATCAACTATAATATGTCTGCCAAGCCTAATAAACAAAGGGGCGTTAAAGATGCAGATTCACCCTATTCATTATCAACTGAAAAATAAAATGAGAAAGATTATTTCAACCTTGATGTTCATAATTGTGGTTATTGTGGCTTCGGCTCAAACCCCTATCCGCGTATGCGTTGCCGGTTTAAACCACGACCACGCTCATGGTATTATGCGGCGATACAAAGACGGAACAGTAGATATAGTTGGCATAGCCGAACCCAACAAAGCACTTTGGGCCAAATATGGCAAGTTATACCACGTCCCGGATTCCTTGTTTTTTACAGATTTAAAGCAAATGCTGCTGCTGAAAAAGCCAGACGCTGTTTTGGGTTATAACGCAGTTGGGAACCATGTGGATGTGGTAGAGATATGCGCGCCTATGCACATCCCGGTAATGGTTGAGAAACCGCTTGCGGCTACACTCGAACAGGCCAACCGAATTGAAGCCCTTGCCAATCAATATCATATCCGGGTACTGGTAAACTACGAAACAACCTGGTATGCATCAAACCTCGCCAATTATAATACGGTTGCCGCTGACAGCATTGGGAAGATCAGGAAAATGGTTGTGCATGATGGCCACCAGGGACCGCAGGAAATAGGCTGCAGCAAGGAGTTTTTAAGCTGGCTTACGGATCCGGTGTTAAACGGCGCCGGTCCGTTAAATGATTTTGGCTGCTATGGTGCCGACCTGATGACCTGGTTTATGCACGGTCAAAAACCAATAGCGGTAACTGCAATCGCGCATCATTATAAACCGGAGATTTACCCAAAAGTTGAAGATGATGCCACCATTTTAGTGGAATACCCCGGCGCGTCAGGTCAAATTGAAGCTTCATGGAACTGGCCATTCGGTATTAAGGATATGGAGATATTCGGTGAAACCGGCTACTTACACGCTTTGGATGGCACCAATATAGTTAGCCGCATGCGCGAAAATATTAAAGGTGCAAAAGTAGCTACACCGCTACCCGCGCCTATAAACGACAATATTCTTTATTTAACGGCTGTGCTTCGCGGCACAATAAGCGGTGTTGATGATCAATCTTCCTTAAATTACAACATGATTGTGATGCAGATATTGGATGCCGCAAAAAGGTCGATTAAAGAAGGTAAGCGGATTGTTTTATAGCTGGATTTGAATGAAAACTTATTTGCGACCTATTATTACTATTGCAGGATTGTTGCTAAGTAGCGGGTGCTTTCAAATGTTTGATTCCGGACCAGTAAGTGAACTAAAAGTCAGTTTTAATAAAGAAAAAACCAAAGAGGCAATCCTATTTTTAAAAGGCGGGAATGCAACTGAAGCTGACTCTTACCAGGTTTCAGTTAAAAAAGCAGGCGCCAAACTGGAAAACGATGAAGTTGGCAATATTTTTACAGCAGACGGTAATCATGGTAAAGCGATTCTAAATTCAAATTCAATCAAGTTTGATTGGGTAAAGTCAGACACGTTAATATTAAGGTACGACAAAAGCTTAAGAACATTTACTCAATTGGACCAAATCGATGGTGTAAGTATTGTATACAAACCATTTTAAAGAATATTTGAAAATTAATTCAAACTTTTCTTCGAAAATCGCCTTTCTAATCAGGAGCAAAATTATACTTTTGCCCACTTTAAATTATTGTCTGCATTATGTTAAAACAAGTTCTCTCATTCTCCGCTCTTTGCTTATCAGGTTTAATTGCAAACGCTCAATCGAATTCGGCAGCGATACTGGCCCGTAAACAGGTTCCAATTGTATGTTACCACCAGATCCGCGACTGGAGGCCAACCGATGGCAAAGTTTCAAAAGACTATATTATCCCTATCGCTGCTTTTAAACAGCATATGAAAATGCTGGCCGATAGTGGTTACCACACTATCCTGCCTGATCAGTTATATGATTATTTAACCACGGGTAAGGCATTGCCCAGCAAGCCTATCATGCTTACGTTCGATGACACCGATCTGGATCAGTTTACCATCGCCCGCCCGGAGTTAAAAAAATATGGTTTTAAAGGCGTGTTTTTTGTGATGACGGTGTCTTTAGGCCGTCCGCATTATATGAGTAAGGAACAGGTTAAACAACTCTCGGATGAAGGCAATGTTATTGCCAGCCACACCTGGGACCATCACCGGGTTGACAGGTACAAGCACGATCCAAATCCTAAAAAGGATGATTGGGTAATACAGGTTGATAAGCCTACCCAAAAGTTGGAAGAGATAACAGGTAAAAAGATCACCTATTTTGCTTATCCATTCGGCGTTTGGAAACCCTACGATTTACCGGAAATTAAAAAACGCGGTTTTAAATTGGCCTTCCAGTTGGCCGATAAGCGCGATAATGCCAATCCGCTATTAACCGTAAGGCGCATTTTGGATAGCGGTTACTGGACCACCAAAACTTTCAGCAACAGCGTAAGACATAGCTTTTAAGCCTGATTACTCGGATCACCAGATTCATTGGCGTTCTAAAAAACATTTACCAATCCTCTTTGCTTAGCAAAGGGGATTTTTTATTTATCTTGGTAGATAATTTAAACCCTACTGTATGAAAACCGAATTAAAAGCAATAAATAAATATTTGTTAATTACTGTATTATCGTCTTGTTTTACAGCTGGTTATTGTCAATCATCCAAAACAATTGATGATCATTTTAAAGCATTGATGGCGCACGATGTTAAGGCGATTGCCGCCGGGTATAGCGATAGCGCAAAAGTGTATTCCCCTAATTGGGAAGGGGCAAAAACCGGGCAGGCCGGAGTTACCGAAGTTTACTCAAGATATTTTTCATCGACGCCTGATCTTACTTATAAAGTGACCAACGTTATTAATGCGGGCGACAATGTTATAGTAGAATACACTTCGGGCGGCACATTATCTAATCCCGAGGGTGCCACCCCTGCTTATATGAAGGATAAAAAGTACATGATAAACTATTGCGCTATTTTTACTATTAAAAACAACAAAATAATTAAGGAGACAGATTATTTTGATCAGGTGGCATTTTTACGCCAGGTTGGTTTTTTCGATCAGCATTAACAGAATCAGGTTGCCGAAACCCACCGGAGTGCTGTATCGAAGTGTTCTAATGGAAAACGGCGGAATTTCCCGGGAATAAAGTATTTAAAAAGGTCGCTATAGTCTAAAACCCCCGGCTGATCGGTAACTACAGCAACCTTGTTCCACTTTAAAAAATATTTGAGGCCGATTTTTATATTACCACACCAGGCGCCCGAACTAAAACCGGGAATATCGGTTTCTAAAACCAAAATAAAATTGATCTTCCTGCTCTTCTTCAATAAAGCATCAAATGATTGGATTAGTATTTGTTCAAATTCTACTTCAGTTACATCGGCAACTGCGTGCAATCCAACTACATAAAATGGTAAATCATTTATAACCTGAAGCATCTATCAATATTTCGCCAAGTGTGTCAATAATCGCACCAATTGGGCTAAAAAGGGCGTTTTTTATCAAATGAGGAAAATAGTAAGTATGATTATGGCTGGCAGGCCAGGCGGAGTAAACAACATCGTTTTGTGGTATATTTGCGCTAATGCTACAAAACAGACCTTTATATAGCTCAATTATTAAAGATACCGCCCGCGACCTCGGCTTTATGTTTTGTGGTATAGCAAAAGCTGGTTTCCTGGAGGAAGATGCCCTACGCCTGGAGGCCTGGCTCAAAAACGGCTTCCACGGCGAGATGCAATACATGGAGAATCATTTTGATAAAAGGCTTGATCCCCGTTTATTGGTCGATGGCGCCAAATCGGTTATATCACTTGGTTTAAATTATTATACCGATAAACAACAATTGGACCCCGCAAGTCCTAAGATATCAAAGTATGCTTATGGCGATGATTATCACTATGTTATAAAAGATAAATTAAAGCAATTATTAAATATTATTAACGAAAAGATTGGTGAAGTAAATGGCCGCGCATTTGTTGATTCGGCGCCGGTACTGGATAAAGCCTGGGCAAAAAAAGCGGGGCTGGGTTGGATAGGAAAAAACGCTAACCTGCTGAGCAAAAAAGTTGGTTCATTTTTTTTCCTGGCCGAACTGATTGTTGATATTGAACTGGAATACGATATTGAGCCCACAGCTGATCATTGCGGCACCTGTACCAATTGTATTGATGCCTGCCCTACCGACGCGATAGTGGCCCCTTACGTTGTGGATGGCAGTCGCTGTATTTCCTACTTAACCATCGAACTTAAAAATGAACTGCCGCAGGAGTTTAAGGGCAAAATGGATAACTGGATGTTTGGCTGCGATGTTTGCCAGGACGTTTGCCCCTGGAACAAATTTTCGCTACTGCACCATGAGCCTGCTTTTACACCACACCTGCAATTACTCGATTTAAAGAAAGAGGATTGGAACGAAATTACCGAAGATGTTTTTCAAAAAGTATTCAAAAATTCCGCGGTAAAACGTACAAAATTCAGCGGATTGAAAAGAAATATTGATTTCCTGAAGAATCCATCACAATTATAAGCAGCCCATAAAGCTGTCTCACCGGCGATTTAAACCAACCAAATCTACTCCCTGCTTAACCTTTTTTAAACTTATCGGCCAGCATTTTCAACATATCTTCATTTACCGGTTTTGCCGGCTCGGAATCCTTTTTAAATGGCTTATGTTCGGGTTTGCTATAGGTTTGTTGATGTACCGGTTTATTAAATTCTCTTTTAACCGTAGCCTCGGCGGGTTTTTCACCCGGTGTTTCAATGGCCTGTGGTTTTGGCTGGGCATTTTTTTGCTGCCTCTCCGCCGCGCGTTTGGCATTCCAGCGGGTGTATATTACCTCCAGTTTACGTTTGGTGTATAGCGGGAAATCGCCCTGCATCATCCACGAATAGTAACTTGGTTCAATTTTAAATACCTCTTCAACGCTTTTGCCCTTGTGTTTGCCAAAATTAAACACCTCTATACCATCGTCGTTATAAACCATTCTGCCGGCAAAATCAACCGGGTTGTTCAAATTGGTGAATTTATGCAGCGCCTCAACGTCATTAATTACAGGTGTGGAACGGTTACCTTTTTTGTCTTCCCATTCGATGTTTTCATAACGGGCAATTTGTGCAATTAACACCTCCATCGTAGCCCTGGTATCTGCTTCGGCCGAGTGTGCGTTTATAATTTGTTTATCGCAATAAAATTGGTAGGCGGCCTTTAAAGTACGCTGTTCCATTTGGTGAAAAATATTCTGCACATCCACAAAATGACGGTTTTCCAGGTCGAAAGAAGCATCGGCCTTTAAAAACTCTTCCATCAGCATCGGGATATCAAATTTGTTGGAATTAAAGCCGGCAAGATCACTTACACCTATAAAATCGGCTATTTCCTGTGCTATGTCTTTAAAAAAAGGCTCGCCCTTTATGTCATCATCATAAATACCATGAACCAGGGACGATTCCAGCGGAATAGGCATTCCCGGGTTAACGCGCCAGGTTTTTACTTCTTCGGTGGTGCCATCCGGCGGGTGCAATTTAATAACAGATATTTCAACGATACGGTCGATGCCAATATGTGTGCCTGTTGTTTCGAGGTCGAAGAATGCCAGGGGCCGTTTTAAATTTAATTTCATCAGGCGGGTGTTTACTTTGAGCTAAAGGTAGAATTAAAAGCGATTTTTCGGATATGTTTATTTACGCAAAACTTGTATTATTACAACATGCAATTTTGTGGCTGCAAAAGTCATAAAAAGAATTTGTACTATAAATTTTTAATTCCATTTTAATAAATTTTAAAAGCCTTGATTTTTACCAGCCTGTTGCAATTGTTTTTGCCATTAAAAAAAAGTGTCTGTATTATATGTTTTCTATTCTGCTGTGCTCAGGTTGCGCTTGCGCAGGATTTTACTTACGGCGATGTTTCCAGGGATGAACTGGAAATGAAAAGCTACCCAAAGGACATTTCAGCGCATGCTGTTGTACTGCAGGAGTTTGGAAACGCAAAAATAGCGGTGGTAACCGGTGAAGACATCCGGATGGTTTTTGAATATCATGTAAAGATAAAGATCCTTGATAATAAAGGTTTCGAAAAAGGAACTGTCACGATCCCAGCATACCATAACTCCGATAACCCGGGTGAATTTGAAAATGTGGATGACATTGCCGGTATAACTTATTATAACGACGACAATGGCGCGGGTCAAAAAATAGAACTCGAGGGCAGTAAAATATACCCTGAAAAGGTAAATAAACACTTGTTAAACTATAAATTCACAATGCCGGGGATGCGTAATGGCTGTGTGATTGAATTTAAATACAGGATCACCTCTCCTTATCTCTTCAACTTCCCTACGTGGAGGTTTCAGGACGATATACCAAAAATATATTCGGATTATGAAATTCACATACCGGCATATTGGCGCTATAATTTTTCATTAAAAGGTGGTTTGAAACTTACAAAAAGTTCGGCGACGGTTGAACGTAGTTGTTTTACTATCAACGGCGGCGACGGATTAAGCGCTGCAGCCGTGGATTGTTCTTTGCTGGATTATGCCATGCGTGATGTTCCGGCTTTTGTAGAAGAAGATTATACGACATCGCCAAAAAACTTTATGAGCAGTGTAAGTTCAACATTGATTGAACATATAGACCCTTATAACGGGCGTGCAACAAAACAAACCAGGGAATGGAAAGATGTTGACGTTTTGCTTAAACAAGATATTGTTTTTGGTGATCAATTAAAAAAGAAGACGCTTTTTAAAGACAGAATTGTGCCGGTAATAGCAGACAAAACAGATGATTTAAGTAAAGCAAAAGCAGTATATGAATACACACGGCGAACCATAAAATGGGACGGTAATACCGATATGGAAAGCAGTTACAGCCTTAGCAATGCGTTAAACAAGCATACGGGCAACACTGCCGACGTAAACCTTTCGCTGGTTGTTGCATTACAGGCCGCCGGGCTAAATGCAGCGCCGGTGCTGTTGTCAACCCGCGAACATGGTACCGTTAATTCACTATATCCGGTAGTTGCGGATTTTAATTACGTTATTGCCAGGGTTGACATCGGTGGACAGACCTATTTGCTTGATGCGACAGATCCACTGCTACCGTTTGGGATGCTGCCACTAAAGTGCCTGAATGGTAAAGGGCGCACGTTTAGTTTGGATAAGCCGTCGGAGTGGATTGATATCAATCCGGCTCAGAAAGCAAAAAGCACCCGTACACTCGATCTTACGCTCCAGGAAACCGGCAAGTTAACGGGTACATACATTAGGTATTCGTCGGGTTATGATGCTTATGAAAAACGGCTTGCAATCAAGAAATTTAATACCATTGACGAATACATAAGCGATTTCAACAGCAGATATCCTAAAATAAAAGTGTTAAAAGCAGAGGTGAACAATTTGGATTCCCTCGAAAATCCGTTAATAGAAAAATACGAAGTGGAGATAGATGCTACAACTGAGATGAATAAAAAAAGCTTAGCATTTAATCCATTTTTTTGGGATAAAATTGATGTCAACCCGTTTAAACAGACGGAAAGATCGTTTCCGGTAGACCTGGGCTGGGCTTTAGATCAAAGGTATAATTTAACTATTCACCTGCCCGATCAGTATACAATTGATACACCGCCCCAACCAGTGGGTATAGGAATTCCTGACGGCGGAGGCCAATTTGTTACCAACTACCAGGCAGCGGACAATTCATTTAAATTTTCAAATGTTATCCAGCTAAACAAACCTGTATATGCACCGGAAGAATATGCTTACTTAAAGGAATTTTACAATAAAATTGTCCAATCCGAAAAAGCTGAGGTGATTTTTAAGAAAAAGTAATTAACTTAAACTGATTAATTTAAACGTATATGAATAAACCTCTACTTGCACTTTTATTGTTGTTTTGTTTATGGCAACCGGCTATGGCACAGGACTTTCCTTATAGCAAGGTAACCCTCGAAGAACTGCAAATGCGTAGTTACGACAAAGACCCCAACGCGCATGCAGTTGTATTAGCAGAATTTGGCAAGGCAAGGATAAGCGAATCGAACGACAACAGGATAAAAATATTTTTTGACTATCACGTTAAAATCAAAATACTGGATAATAAGGGATTTGATAAAGGCACCGTTTCCATCCCTGTTTATATTGGCGATGACGGCGCCGAAGAAAGTATTGATAACATTGAGGCTGTTACTTATTATACCGATGATAACGGATCTGCACAAAAAATAGAACTGGAAAACACAAAAATTTATCCCGAAAAAGAAAGCAAGCACCTGTCCCGCTATAAATTTGCCTTACCTGGCTTACGGCCCGGCTGTGTTATCGAGTATAAATATTCGTTTTCAACGCCATTTTATGATGATTTTCCTTCGTGGCATTTCCAGGATGACATCCCAAAAGTTTATTCGGAGTTTGAGGCCCACATACCCGGTTTCTGGGTTTATAACGCGTCGCTGCGCGGCTATTTAAAGCTCACAAAAAATACGGCAACGCTCGAAAATAAGTGTTTCACCGCCGGCGCTGCTAACGCCGATTGTTCTTTACTTGTTTTTGGGATGAGTAATATTCCGGCCTTTGTAGAAGAAGATTACATGACCGCCGAAAAGAATTATCTGTCGGCCATTTACTTCGAGCTATCCGACTACACAAGCCCTTACACCAACGTTAAAACCAAATGGACGAAAGAATGGCCCGACCTGGACAGGCAGTTAAAAAATAACTTTGATTTTGGCGCCCAGATAAAGAAAAAAGGCATATTTAAAGAACGGATCGTGCCGGTGATTGCCGGCCAGACCACCGACCTGGGTAAGGCCAAAGCGGTTTATAATTATATCCAAAAATCATTTAAATGGAATGAACACTATGGTTTCGGAACCGACGATGGCCTGGCCAATGCGCTGGCAGCGCATACCGGAAGCGCCGGCGACATTAATCTTTCATTAATTAATGCATTAAATGCTGCGGGCCTCAACGCCGACGCCGTGCTCCTGTCGACCCGTGAAAATGGCACCGTTAACACCCTTTACCCCGTTTTAACCGACTTTAACTATGTTGTTGCAAAGGTAGACATCGACGGAAAAAGCTATTTGCTGGATGCCACTGATCCACTACTCCCTTTTGGTGTGCTGCCTTTGAGATGCTTAAATGACAAAGGCAGGGTATTCAGCATGGATAAGCCATCTTATTTTATGGACATGAACTTGCCGCAAAAAGAAAGAAGTAGTTATAGCCTTGATCTCACTTTGCAGAACGATGGAAAAATAACAGGAACTATTAACCACATATCTTCGGGCTATGAAGCCTACAAAAACCGGAAGGCTATTAAAAAGTTTAATTCGGTTGAGGAGTATGTTGAACAATTAAACAATACGTTCCCTAAAACCAGGATCATTAAATCACAGATCACTAACCTCGATAGTCTTGATCTGCCCCTGGGGGAATCGTTCGAAGTTGAAATAAATGCAATTGATAAGGCAAATGGCGATAAAATAGCGTTCAATCCGTTTTTTCTGGACAAAATAGACACCAATCCATTTAAGTTGGCCGAACGTACATTCCCGGTGGACTGGGGCATGTCATCCGAGGATACTTTTGTATTAACAATGCATATGCCTCCGCAAATGACTGTTGAAACAACACCCCAAATGATGGCGGTGAGCCTCCCGAATTCCGGCGGAAAGTTTTTAACCAGCTACGAAACCGGCGACAACTCGTTCACTTTTTCGCATGTTATTCAATTCAGTAAATCCATATACAGTCCCGAAGAGTACCCCTATCTCAAAGAGCTTTACAACGATATTATTCAATCGGAAAAAGCTGAGCTGATCTTCAAAAAGAAGTAATGAAACGAATTATATTTATTTTTCCCCTGATAATTTGTGCCGCAATTGTACGTGCACAACAATCCTACGATGCCAGCCTTATACCTGCACCTCTTTTAACCCATGCAAGCGCCGTGGTGCGGTACGATGAAATGACTGTTAATGTTGAAGACATGAACAGCACTATTGTGCACGTAAAGAAAGCTGTAACCGTTTTAAACAAAAACGGTGATGATAGGGCGGTATTGCATCTTTCGTACGACAAAAGCACTACCATACGATCAATAAAAGGTGCAATTTTCAATTCCTTCGGCAAACAAATTTCCAAATTTTCGGAAGGGGATTTTGAGGATCAAAGCGCCTGGGACGGTTTCTCGTTGTTCCTTGGTGATAAGATAAAGTATTACCGGCCCGCAGTAACCGAATACCCCTATACGGTAGTTTATGAATATGAACAGCGTTATAAACAGTCGCTTGATTTTCCGAAATGGACGCCTTGTCCGGGTTGGGCTGTTTCCGTCGAAAAAAGCAGTTTTACATTTATTTGC
>Ga0206865_1129_pt1 | contig 22444 bp, 17 predicted proteins | sample Alteio_BWOrgCont_39_FD_152628 | JGI IMG/M metagenome (GOLD analysis project Ga0206865, IMG submission 152628) | Enriched cells from forest soil in Barre Woods Harvard Forest LTER site, Petersham, Massachusetts, United States -... | ecosystem: Environmental > Terrestrial > Soil > Temperate forest >...
ATTGCCACGGCAGCCACAGTATGGTTGTTAAAGCTTGTATTATAAGCGGTGAGGTAGGTGCCGAAGGCGGCGGTTATCAGACAAAACACTTTGGTAAAGTCGCTATAAGGCAGGTCGTCCAACCATTTCCCAAAATAATAGATAACAAGCATAAAGGGCAGTACGTTGATGATAATCACAATAATTGGAATCAGGATGTAATCCTGATTTGGAAGAGTAGCTCCTGTCGTGTTCAACATGAGAGACGCGATGGCTGCAACGAGCGTAGGCAGGAGAGCCGGCTTGCTTGAATAATAGTGTCCATGGTTGTAAACCATGTCCACGGTTCTATAGGGAGATTCGTCTATGACATAGCCTTTTCCATGAGTCAAACTCCAAACTGTGTCCCAACGGGACGCATCGTTTGGTCCCAGGACGGCGCGAGTACGTAAAAACAGCGGAACAACACAAAAGAACGCCACTGCGTAGCAAACCAAGATGATGAATCGGTTACTATATTTCACGGGAGTGGTTGTACCTGAACAGCGTCATCGTTCAGACCGATGGCGTTTCGGATGAGCGGCCGTCGCCATTTTGAATTCCTGAAATTCCAGATTTTGATTCCAGTCAGTATCCAGATGGCAAGCGACAGGCCGCCAAGAGTTATGGTAGAAATAGTGAACAGTTCCAAACAATCGTATGTTGAAACCGTCTCCCCTGAAGCATGATGAAACAAAAAAAAGAGGATCATTATCACGGTGACTGAAAGCAGGAAAATTCCGATCCATGCAAAAAAACGCAAGCGACGTTGACGGTTGGCCGTGCAAAACAAAACTGTTAATAAATCCATGAACGCCCCAAAAAACCGGGAAATCCCGTATTTTGAGCAGCCATATTTACGGGGGCGATGGTCAACCTCAATCTCGCATATAGAAAAGCCGCGTGAGTGTGCCAGCAACGTAATAAATCGGTGTAAATTTCCATATAGTGGCAAATCTTGAATGGCCGCTCGTCGATAACCCTTAAGCCCACAATTGTGATCATGCAAGTGCAATCCGGTGGCTTTATTGATAATAAAGTTAAACAACCGGCTAGCAATCACTTTGTTCGGTGGATCCTTTCGATGCTTTTTCCAGCCACACACTAAATCATAGCCCTGATTAAGCTTCTCGATGATGCGCGGTATTTCGGCGGGGTTATCCTGAAGATCCGAGTCGAGTGTTACGATATAATCACCCTGGGCAACATCAAAGGCACAACCTAAAGCTGCCGCCTTACCTGAATGCTTTTCAAATTGTAGAGCTTTTATCAAGGTACTGCCATCAGCTAATTGTTGAATTGCGTGCCAGGAGCCATCTGTAGACCCATCATCGATAAAAATAAGTTCGATTTGTTCCTTCTCAGCAAGGCGCGGAGCTAAGATCAACACGTGATTAAGCTCAGCACACAGCAAGGGCAGGCTTTCTTGCTCGTTGAACACAGGCACAATAATTGACAGTGAACCAGAAAGATATCTTTCGAGTCGAACAGGGCTATTTTTTAGTGAACTATTCATTTTTCCCTAAAAGGCAAACACTGTTCTTAACAGATAAATATAGGGATCAGTAAAAGTCAAGAATGATTTGCATTCTGACGGAAAAAATGACAAGTTCCTCTCAATCAACGAATCATGGGCTTGCGCCGGCTCTAATTGCAGTCTGGCTGGAGATTAATATCTGTGACACAAGATACCAAAGTTAAGACATAATGAGTAAACTAAAAGCCGTTTATCCATGGATTCTACAAAACACAATCGAGGTGTATCGTCGGTAATGGATTTAATGAAAAGCCGTTTTTTCATTTTCACCATGCTGGTTTTAGCATTGGCACTGCCTTTGGGAGTTGATTTCTGGCGAAGGATGCCGCTCGACTGGATTTTGCTTAATGAAGCCCGGCAGCAGATTTTTGAAAGTCTTGATTTTCCGGGTATGCAATGGATTTGGGCGTTATGTTGCGGGGTTTATCTGGCATTGTTTGTATTTCTTCAACGGCAGTTTGGCCAGCAAAGCGAGAATGTCCCATTATCTGAACCATCAAGTTTGCCTTTAATTGGATTAACGGCCTGGGCAGCTGGAGCGTATGCCTTCCATCATTCTGTAGATTCAGCAACAACCGATTTCGCGGTTCTTTTGGGAGGAATTACCATCGGGCAGGCGGTGTCGACTTTGAAATCCTGGCGGCGTAGCCAGGATGATGGTTATTCAATCCTTGCAAGCATCCTCGGTTCTCTAATCGTGGTCCTGACCTTGGCGGGGCTATTCCCCTCGGGCGCGCATTGGCATGCTATCTACCGCGGAACCGAGCGATGGAGCGGCCCTTGGACCGATCCGAACCGATGTGGCCTCATGATGGGGACCGGGATGGTGATTGCCTTGGGTCTTTCAGCTTCAAGTTTTGCATTCCCGACTATCAATCTTGGGTCAAGGGCCCAGCGAGTGGTGGCCTTGAACGAGAGGAAGGAATCAGCAGTCAGGAGATGGACCTTGAAGTTCTGGAAATGGGGCCACGTCATTCTCACTTTGATGTTTGCTGTTGTAATGGCCTGTGGATTGATCAGAACATACAGCCGTGGTTCATGGTTGGGAACACTGTTGGCACTGGGGTATTTAGTATATTCTTGGTGGAAAATGAGCGTTGCCAAACCCGTGTGGCTCCAATGGGTTGGGCGTAATCTGTCCGGTCTGATCGTAATTGGATTGTCGGTTGGAGTGCTGGCGTTTTGGAATTTCAAGGAATCGGAACAGAAAATCGTCCGGCGCATGTTTTCGCTAGCCAACAAAAATGATTTTTCTTTGCAGAACCGATTGGCTGCTTATGAAGGGGCGATGCAAATTATGGCTGACAAACCACTACTGGGACACGGATGGGACACCCCAAAAATTCTTTATAATGAATTTTACAAACCTTCTGGATTAGTCGAAGGGAAAGCGATGGAATTGAATGACTATTTCACTTTGGCTATGACTCTCGGAATACCGGCGTTGGCTTGTTTTATCTGGTGCATTTGTCGGCGTTTCTTCATCAGTAAATTTTCCGAAAATCTGGCAAATGGGTTGAATGAAGGAAGGTGGAATTTTGAGAAAATGCAACCAACAACTCTACAGTTAAATAGCGAGTCACAAAGAATCCAGTGGTTGGAAGCGACTTGTCGGGCGGGAGTAATCATTTTACTGGTTGGATTTTGGTTTGAACGCGCTCTGTGTTTCATTGGAACGGGAGCAACGTTCTGGATTCTTCTAGAATTGGGAATAGGCCAGAATTTTTTACAACCAAAGGCGGCACCACAGCGCCTTGAGCTACCAATCACTTGTGGAAGTTGAACGCTAATCCAATTCTATACAATAACCAACAAATCACCCAATTGCCTCATCCACATTTTCTAAGAAAGATCAGGTTGGAGCGGCTCGATGATCCCGAGGTGTTTGAGGAGGCCGCTCCACGCGACAGAGCCACCGCGAGGTTAGCAGAAGACAGCGATGTAAAAATTCTCATCGCCTTAATTTTATTTACTTATTCAATCTTTGACCAGCACTTCAATTGCGGATATTGGATTAGGGCCTGTTAACACTAAAACGTAAAGCCTCGACAATGAGCGCCAAGACGATAAATCCGGTGAAAAGAACATCGAGCTTGTCAAACCGGCAAAAGACTTGCCGGTAACTCTTGAGCCGTCGGAAGAGTCGTTCAATTTCGTTTCGGCGACGATAGGCTACGCGATCATATTCCCAAGGAGACAAGCGTTTTGGATTTGGCGGCACGATCGGCGTGTAGCCCAATTGGCGCGCCAATCTCAGTGTTTCATCACCTTCGTAGGCGCTATCCATAATCAACAAGCAATCCGGCGGGGCCGGGCCGCCTGCTTCCAGCAATTCACGCCCCTGGGGTGCGTCCCCGGCCTGCCCCGGCGACAGTTTCAGCATCAACGCGCGCCTAGCATCCGCGGCAACCAGATGAATTTTGGTGGTACACCCGCCTCGGGAGCGGCCGATGGCCTGGGGGCCGTTTTTTTAGCGCCCCGGTGCCGTCGGGGTGTACCCTGATCGTTGTGTTGTCCAAGCACACGTGTTCGATGTGAATGGCCAGAATTTGTTCCTCTTGCAGTCGGGCAAAGACCCGATCCAAGACTCCCGCTTTGCTCCAGCGATTCATCCGTGTGTAGATGGTATGCCAATTGCCATATTGCTTCGGTAAACCCCGCCATTTGCAGCCATGCTCAACAATATACAGCAACGCGTTGAGCAGTTGCAAATTGGTCATGCCAACATTGCCGCGCTAGCGTGGCAGGCAATCAGCAATGCGTTGAAACTGGCTCTGGGTTAGTTCCATGCCCAACAAGAATGGCTCAAACCCCTCAATTGTCAATTAGTGTTAACAGGCCCTAAAACACAAGCATCGGTTTTTCGAGACAAAAGTCGTTGGTGAGCGTCTGGGCCTTGCTCTAATCAGTGCACCTGGCGGACACATTGTCTTCCACCTGGAATTTTATTTCCGCTTAGCGCAGGTGACTGGCCAGCCAATTGTGGTGTTGAAATAATCTTGCAACTCGGAAGCCAGCTAAGTCGGCGCGCGCGCATTCACCAGGCTAAGCGTGGATGCAAAAATTGAAAGTAGTACAGGCATTGCCACTGGTTGGGCGTAAGCCGGTCCTAAGGGTGCCAATAATTTAACCAGTATAACGATGCATTAACAGTTCTTTTGCGGTGCATCGGCAAGAAGACAAATTTATTCACTCACAGTCTCAGTTTAACACGAACTCTTGGTTCAGACTACGTCTAATTAAGAAGACATATCTTTATGCCTAAGTTTTAAAATGGATATTGCCAAGAGCACCAAGTTCCTAAATATTCCAAACAGATTGTCTCCAAACGCCGTCGAAAATAAATTTAAATTGCCTGAGCAATTGCAAGGCGGCGCATTTGGATATTTCCATAATAAAACAGCTATAACAGACGAAAATATTAAAAGAGTTATAATTACAACTTTGGCAACAAGTCGGTCACATATGCTCAAGATAATAGATAATCCAAGTGCTATCTCATATGTAACGAGTGCCCACGAAAAAACTGCTATCATACTTGCCGGGAAACCCAAGAACAAGAAAACTTCCTCGGTCCTATACAGGCTTATTGCTTTATTGACTGCGGCTAAAATAAAAAATGCACCAATCAACCGATACGCTATTAACGTATAAGGCATAAACTTGTATTGACACTTATCAAACATATTGGTTTTTAACCATTAAAAACAGCGCGTTCAGCCGTTTTGTAAATTTGGCTTTTATCAAGGCGACGATATCAGCAGTCAGATAATATAACAATAATGTTTTACAATTCATTTAGAATTGAGTGCATTTATTAGAATGCTGTAACTCTTACATGGTTGTATGCGCCAACATGACGGAGAGCGCCTATTGCTAGATCCATTGGCACCCAGCCTCTAATTGAATCACTCCAATAAAACCTTGCAAACAACGGTTGCGGCGGATAAGGCGGATCTCGCCTAATAAAACAATAGATATCAGCGACGAGTAGATACCCTCTAGACTCTATGAGCTTTCTTGGAGTAACTTCTTCCCTGAAATAAGTCGTCGTGTAATACAAACCCCACATTAAATTCGTTCTTTGGTCAAGATCATGAAATTCCCAATACAACGTTGTCATTTTATTCATTTTATGTATTTCGATCCCATAATTCATGAAACCATTTGCGGGGCCTAACTGTGCATTCAAGATCTGTGGATCAATACAAACACCAGTCCAAAAATCTTTGTAGTAGTTACCACCAGATACATTCCGAAGGTACCACACCCACAAGTCTTTATCGTTAGTAGGAGGAGCTACATTCGTAGCTGACGACCATAACCCCAACATTATATTAATGGCGTCAGGATCCATGGTCCACTTCAGTAACCCCGGAGTGCGAAACGCCATATAAGTATCATAGTTTCCATCATGGTAAGCGTGAAACATATCCAGCAGGCTAGCGTTAAGCTTTTCCTGTTGGTCAATATTTATATTTTCATCTGAATTAATTTTAATAGACGCAATATAGTGCTCAAAATTGGCGTTTGTTGAAATATCAACGTAAGGAAGATTTTGACAAGCGATAAATGTGCTTCTAATCAATGCGGCAGGAGTTTTTGTGCCGTTACTACAGCCACTGCAAAGGCAAAGTAGAATCCACATCAAACCTATCAGAAGCTCTAGTTTTTTTATCCAATATTTCATTGCGAAATTCAGAATGCGCAGTATCTCTTAGAATGCATGAGCAAATTCCCCATTATAAAGTCTGTTGGAACCCAATTAGTTGATTCTGAATCCCACATATATCTTATATCAACAGGGAGAATAGGGTCGGGTGGACTGGGTTGGACAAAAAAATAAATGGAAAAAGTCATAACGTTAGTATCTTGGGAAACCTTTCCAAATGGGGTGTTTTTAAAAATAAAGGAAGGTGTATATCCGATTATGCCAGCGTTGAAAGTAGAACGCATTACAAAATCGCCGAATGGACTCATTTCTCTACGGTTTGATACAATAATCCCAGCAGTCATTGGGTAACCGTCAAGATCGTTTGTTCCAATCGAATTGTAGATGACTTTCGGATCCATGCAAATGCCTTGCCAAAAATCTTTGTAATAGCCGCCATCCGATTGCTTACCTACCCACCATTCAAACAAATCAAGATCATTAGTAGGTGGTCTGGTATTATTACTATTTAACTTGTTCCAATCGGCCGTTATCATGGTCATTTGACGCTCGCTCACATCATATTTCGCGCCTTCGGGCAGACGAAAGTCCATATACGCCTGCAATGTCCCAACACTATAGGCATCTGTTAGTCGAAGGATGCTGTCGTACAATTTTTCATGCTGTATGCTGCTGAGTTGATCGCCATCAACAATAAATATACCGTGCAAGTATTGAGTCAAAGCGGTGCGATTGGAAAGAGGCACAAAAGGAAGCTTTGCCCATGTAACTATACTTTGAGTCTCCCGCTCTACTTCCGGCTGTGGTGCCGTTCGCCAGTCTTGTCCATTTCGATGTTTAGCTAAAATTGCAAGTAGGACAAGAAGAGGAAACAACATAAAAAAAACAGCTATTTTTATTTTTTCAGATGTTAATTTATTCATGGCTGTTTCCTTTCAAAACGAATTCATTATTAAAATTGAGAGAAGACGTTTGGATCACATGGCATATATCCAATGCTGCAATACGTGAGAACAACGCCCAAATTTCATGGTGAGTACTATTCAATCTGCCAATGAGAAAATTAGGCAGTGATTGGAAAAGAGGCAACCGCCGGAGCTACTGGACAATTGCCCCTGCACGAGTTCATCGAGAAAATGATTGAACCTGACAGCACTGTCATCACCGACGGCTTCAACGCCTATCAAGCCTTGACGGATTACACGCATCTCCATGCGATTCAATAATGTCGGCAAAGCAAGAGTGAACACTGCCTGCCCCGCGCCCGTCGGGTTATATCGCTGCTTAAACGTTGGCTGATGGGAACACATTAAGAATCGGTTGCCCATAAGTATTTAGATGATTATTTGAATTCACCGCTCGCGCTAAAAAACCACAAACCATGTGTAGACCCTTACAAGTTATTACTTTTGTTCAATACCGCCTTTCTTTTTTGCTAAAAAAAGACATCCAAACCTGCTCACGTTCTGTTATTGAATACTAGCAACTAATCTCGTAGCAACACTGATTAACGGCATTCGGACCTGTACATCCCGCCCCTTCATTTAGTGTGTCACAGTACCCACACGATGCTTCTTCCAGGGTGCCGCCGGGGTCTCCTTTCGAATAGCAAGGCCAGGTAGCCTCCCCACCGCTTGCATTGTAACTACATAGAATTGATGCGATGGTTGCCGGATTTACAGGATTTGTATTTGGCGATGCGGCACCGGCAAATGCAATATTTAGCAATATCAATGTGCCAACAGAGACAGTTACTTTTTCTTGTAGATTTTTCATTTTATCATTATATCGTTGGTTAATAATATATACGCCTAGCACAAAACCGTATGCTTATTATTGCTTCTTCGTATTTTATTAGCAATTAAAAAAGACGACCAAAATGCGACATTTTTGATTTACCAGTACAAATTGTGTCGATGTTAAGAGTTTGTCGGACTCAACTCATGGCTGCGGTAAAGAGGTGTTTTCAGCAATTCGGATTACGGGAAAAGGTTTATGTGACTTTTTCGTTGCTCACATCTTTTTGAAGGTACGATGAGCGCATTTTTCCCTCCCACGAGACGGGCAAAATTCAAGGAAATCACGCTTTCGGCGTTAGAATTGGCAGTAGCGTCCGGGAATACGGGGGGCTGGAGTATGACGCTTGGGACTCCCATGCTTAAATTATTGGAAGGCAGAGTAGCACAATATATTTAACAATAGCATGTTACGCAATACTGTCAGCTTAATTATTTCCGAAAAGATGTGGGTAATGATAAGTATTGAGGGCTACAGATGTTCCCTGTGGGCAAAATTTCAAGATTCGACTCCACCTCCCGTTTTTCAGCTACCGGACCCTGTGTCAGATCCGCGCCAAGCCGGTGCATCCGTTTTCTGGTTGTAAACCAGCAGCGCCAGCAGCGTGTAAGGCGGATACTGCTCGTCTCCACAGCCCTTATGGTTGGCGGCGAAGGTAGTCAAAGGCAAGCCGCTCGACGAATCGGATCACATCATCCTTGGCGACCTAGTCGCACAAGGCCGGGGGACAGGAGCAGTGGGGTGGTGTGGTCGGTGTTTTTATAACTGTGGCCATGATGGCGGAATTGACCACTGCCTCGCCACCGTTCAATTCACCGCAAGCTTTCCTCAAAAAAGTCAGAGAGACTCCTAGCTTCACTCAACGTAAAAATCTGTTGAAACTTTTTTTCGGTATTATACACCACACCAGAAAATCTAATCCAACCACTTCTCCCCTAAAAACGTCGAGAAACCACTTTCTCCAAATCTTCTTCCATGCGTCTTACAACTGGCCCCCATAAACCGACTGATGGAGCACGATACAGGCGCATCGTTGGGTACCATAATGTCTTTTCCACACTTACTCCCTGTCTACCCGGATCGGCCATTCCCCATCGCCAGTCGGCTCCCGGTGACAACATCACCCAGACCGGAAGTCCTAATGCTCCTGCTAAGTGAGCTATGCCGCTATCAATTGAAATCAACAAATCCATTTCATTAAGAAAAACGGCTGTCTGTGCCCAATCCTTAATGAATGGCTTGAGGTTCTGAACATTTGATCGCCTCGCATAACGGTCAAGTTCCTTCGCCCCGTCTGCCAGTTGGAAACTATAAAATTGAACCGAGCGATGTCTGAATAATGGCTCTAAAAAACGCAATGGGACCGACCGATAATCCAGCACGCCAAGCCGTTTGGTGTGCCAGATAAAACCAACGCGTAGTCTTGACGTTTTGCTGATTGCTGGGGGAATTTTGCAATGATCAGGCACTCTGATATATGGAATATTATTTGGAATCGCATTTCCAATAAATTTTAACCGGTTGGGCAGACTAAACATCGGAATATGGTAATCGTAACGTGGAATCAAATCCCCATAGCTGACCACTGATGTAACCCCTTGGATTGTGTTAAAAAGTCGGACCAACTCCCGATAAACCATAAGAATAATCCGGCAGCGATGACTAGCAAGCTCGGCCACGTATCTGACCGACTGCATTGTGTCGCCAAAACCCTGTTCGCCATAAACCAGCAATGTTTTTCCCTCCAGCTTTTCACCAGACCACATCGGTTCGGTTAAGCGATTAATAAATTTAACAGTCATAGATTTCAACGCAACGGAAAGTTTGAAACGCCATTCATATTCTTTCCAGCCTTCCACGAAGTTTCCGCTAGCAAGCAAAATTTTCGCGCGCCCGATATGTGCATCAACGTTTCCAGGATTCAAGGAAATAGCCTTATCATAGTACCGTTTTGCCTCCTTGTAACGATCCAGAGCCGCTAAACCTCTACCAATATTGTTGTGGCCATAATCCCACATCGGATCGCTGTCAATCGCCTTATGCAGCCACTTCAATGCCTTATCAATTTTGCCAAGTCCGAATAGTGACTCGGCCAGCGCTCTAGCCACGTCTTTGGTTACGTTGGTATTATCCTTGGAATTATTATGCAAAGTCAGTGCTTTGACAGCCGCTTCGTATGCCTTCAAATACTCGCCTTTATCGCGTAAAACTTCTGAGAGATTGACCCAAAACGTTTGGTTTTGAGGAAGCCTCTCGATGGCCTTACTCAGAGCGCCTGTAGCCAACGTGATTTCTCCAATCGCATGCAGTGCGAGACCCAATCCGCCGTAGGCATTTGCATGATTGCGATCAAGCGATAGCGCTTGCCGGAAAGCGCAAACCGCTTCGAGATTACGACCGCCGCGAAGCAGGACATCGCCAAAAGATACGTAATGCTCCGGGATTTTTGGCTCTGACGCCACGGCTTGACAAAGAAACGTGGTTGCCAAGCCGAGTTCATTTCTCGCTGCGTAGGCCTGTCCCAACTCATGAAGGGTTTTGCCATCATTGGGTTCGCGCAAAAGCCGCTGCCGCAATTTGTCAATCTTTGAGTGCTGTAAGCTTCCTTTCATAGCTCTTTTGTGTTAGAATCCCGAGGTCCTGAACATGCTTGTTTTGGAGAAAAACCGTAAAATATCCGAAAATCCCGTGAAAAATGATTTGTATAATGGTAACCGACTTCCACCGCTGCTTCCTTGACCAAACAGCCGTCTGACAACAATACGTTGGCTTTCTTCTGCCGTTTTTCAATCATCCATACTTTTGGCTTCTTGCCTACGGTTTTAAGAAAATGCCGTTGTAATGTGCGAGTGGAAACATTGCAAATTTTTGCCAGTTTTCTAACCGACCAATTGGCCTGCTTTGCCAGTTCTAGCCAGTCTTGAATATGATTCAATTTTGAGGTCATACGTGTTCCTTCAGTATTATTTCCTTTTTACAATAAGGACGTTTCTGAATGCAGAAAGCAGAATGAGGAATGAAGAGTTGAGTTTCATATATTCGCAGTCTCTTTCAACGTGATGTCCATACTACAATGAGGACATTTTGTTTTTTGACCCAAAGCGTGGATGGGAAATTCGATGTGTTCCTTGCAAAAAAAACAGGACATCTTCAAACTTTTGTCAGGTTTTTGCAATGTGATCGTCTTTTGGCAATGGGGGCAAGGAATTATCTGTCCGACGTTTTGAATGGCAAACTTGATATGTCCACCGCAAGAGGAGCAAAACATTTTCAAATTTTCAGCGGCTTCCCTACCCTGATAATCAGTCCACAGGATTGCAATGCTGCCCATAAACAGAAACAATGAAGAGGCTGTCAGAATAATATCGGTAGATATTAATGAGAAACCCAAAGAGCCAATCATAAAACCATCGGAATGCCGCCAGCCCATTATCCATAGTCCAATTCTATAAGCGATCAAATTTGTGGAAAACCACGTCGTCAGAAACAGCCCTAGGCTCTTTCGATCGAAAAACAAACAAATAAAGCCCGCTACCATGTAGCCACCGCCGAAGAAAAACATTAAATTATTCCAATGTACATTGAAAATCGGGTCGGACAAATATGACATCTCAGATGGCGACAAACCTCCAAGCAAAAGCGCCACTCCCAAAAAGAACATAGCTGCCCCTGCGAAGGATTTAAGCGTTGGGGCAGATAAATGTTTGATTAGGTGCATCTCAGCTTTCATATAAAGACGATGCCGCCCCTAACGGGGCTAAGTTCTATTGGTTTTGTCCCTACAAAGATGTCGTAATTACGGCGCTTGAAACCCGGCATTGACCGTCCATCGTTATTTCTCCAAGCCCCATCAGGCGTGAAGTATTTGTACAAGAGGTTATTAAGAATGGTTTCCGTCATTGTGTTGTTAGGGTACTAATTGCCAAACACCATTTTGTGCATCAATAAAGTTCGTTGATACATAACATTTTTGGCCCGCTCGATATGTCCTTCATATGGGTGGACATACCATTCCATCGGGACACCTGCCATGGCCAAGGTCACCTGATAGTTGGTGAATTTTGAATATAGCCAATACTCCTCCGAACCAGCCGTCACCAACATTGGAGGGATTTTTCCGATTTCCGGAGTGGGAAGTTCAGCGATGGGATTAAACAGCATGACACCACGCCACCGTCCAGGATAAGCTTCAATCAATTTATTCATAACAATTGAACTGGAACTGAAGGCAAAGAGATAAACACGGGTTTTATCCACGTTGGGGTTTTCCATCATCTGATTGTAAACAGCCAAAACATTGTTTGTATTGGCAAGCAGCGAATCCATTGGTTCTCTCGTGAAATGGTAACCCGTCATCGCTACATAAACGCCGCTATTTGCCAGAGCCTGACAATAGGTGGCCTGGGGGACGTTCATCCAATCATATCCCTGCAGGCCTATGATGAGCGGGTACTTTTTGTGGCGTGAAAAATCCGCGGGTGGAATCAGAACAAACCGTTCCTTATGGTTACCCGGCATGGGCGCATAGCCAACCAGGGCAGGCTGAAAGTGAACGTTGCCTTTATCTGCAAAGCCCCAAGGAGAAAAGAGGCGGTGGATATCGCCAGTATCCACATTACATTGCCAAATGCTGGGTGCTTCGTTGGTCAGAGAGGCAAAGACAAAAATACGTGAACCATCGCTATTACAGGAAAAGTCCACTATCTGAGAGTTTGGAAAGAAAGTTTTTCCCTTTTCTTTTGAGGAATTCTGGACAAATAGAGACGTATTTTCACCATCGGAAATCAAACAGGCGTAGCCTTTGCCGTGGTTAATCCACTGAGCATCGCTTATCAGAGATGTTCCAGACGGTTCAGAGGTTTTCAGGCCATTGGATAAAACGAATAAGGACGAAGTGTGCGCGTGACGGACCGTTTCTGCAAACAAGAGGGCACCCTTTTCCGACGAATATGACAAGCTATTGATAGAGCCGGTGGTTGAGTACAAAAGCTGCGTTTGACCCGATATAACATTCATTTGCCAAATAGAATTACCTGTCTGCCAAACAACAATATTTGTCGCAACCGACAGTATTGATCGCGCTCCAACATCAGATTCGGTTAAAGGCCAAGAAATCGTTTCCTGCCAGATCCCGTTAATTTCCTGCGATACAGCCAAACGCGTGGAACTTAGATCATCCGAGCTGCTGTCAATGTAAGCGCATTTATCGGAGGACAACCAGGTGAACGAGTGAAATTGGGGAGTGTGAGTGGGGATGCCAGCGGAATGGTTTGTTTCACCAGCCTTCTGAAAATATAAATATTCGTTCAAACGATAGGCCACGACACTGTCATCAGGAGACCAGCCCAAAACACCGGGATCGCCTAGATTGTCGGCATCATTAGTCTGCCAGATGGTTTGCTCGGTCTGGTTTTGCACATTAGCGATAAAAACTCCCATTCCATTGGGGGTATTGTGAACCATTCCAATCAATGTCCCGGCATGGTTGTACACTGGAGGCTGTCTTAATGCATCGACGGAGGAAAATTCCTGGGCAAGTTGCATCAAATATTGTTGGTTGTGAGGCCACACTAATGCGGCGCGGGCTACCAATAAACCCGAGATGGCGAGGACAATCCAGAGGCCTGGAAATAGGCGAAAGGCCCGGGTTGGGTTAGTGTTCATGGGTCAATCGCCGGGCCGGATGGTCCATACGCCCTGGTCGCCGGAAGCCAAATGGCCTCCGCTTTGGACGGGAAGCATCGTTTCCACATGGCCGTCCAGCATGAGGTAATTCATTTTGCCGCCATGAAAATCTTTTACCTTAAAGGTATTAGCCTTGAACTGGTTTTCGGTGGAGACAATGCAGGCGCAAGGAGATTGCCATAAAACATTGATGCTGCTGACGCATTCGACGAGCAGAGCGGTATCGTCCGGGGCCGGAACCATGGAGGTGGTGATACTCGGAATGGTTTTGGCCAGTTCCGGGGGCATTGCGGCGCGGGCTTTGCGCAGGGTTCGCCTGTCAAGAGACAGACCCAGTCCTCCCAACGAATTCACATCCGGGGGCCAGCCGGCACTGTTGATGTCGTAGATGGGCATGGAATAACTGCGCGGCGTGCCGGTCCAGCGCGGCTCATGGTCGGCGGGGCATTGGAAGAGGTAAGCGATTTGCTTTTCCTGATCGGCAGAGAGGGGAGACGATTTATCGGAGAATGGCGCAGTCGATGGAAGCAGATAACCGGCAATGACGGTGTCCCAGGTATTGCTGGTGTGTCCGTCATCATACATGGCGGGGGGCAACGCGCCATCATGGTCGTGAGCGTAGGCCAAAAAGGCCTGGCCCAGGGTGGTCAGGTGACGGGCGCAAACGGAGGACTGCCATTCGTTCCGACCGGCACCAATGCCAACCCATCCGACTGCGGCGAGGAGGAGAACGGCGAAGACAACAAAGGAAGCGTCGATTCGCGTAAAGGCGCGAATCGAACAAGATTGTATCTTTAACTTTTTAATTCCGAGTCCCACCAATCCACGTCCTTCCAATTACCCGCCGATCCTGTACGATTACGGCATGTGTTAAGGTTATCCACTCACCGGCCACCAATTTTTTTCCCTGATACAACTTGGGAAGTGGCAAAGTTTTGATTGGATGCTGAATTTTGTCAATCGCCAATTGTGATGATGGTGAAACCACGAAACACACGAAATGACACGAAGAAGTTTTAACCATAGATGGACAGGATGAACACAGATTTTGAACAGAGAAAACAAAGGAAACGAAGATGGATGGTGGAGGATGGGAAATGGTGAAAAGTGAGGGGAAAGGTGCAGTCAGAAGGAAACATTCAAATTTCCAATGGTTTCAAAGTTAGAGCCGGCTCACGCCGGCTGCTACAACTTATTAGCGGACATCGCAGCGCGGTGTCCTTACCAATCAGAGTCTCGTTACCTCGGCTCCTACGAATCAGATTCCGGCTGCGCAGCAGCGCCGCCCTACCATGAATAATAATCAGACCGGTGATTTTTCTTGCCAAACTCAACCAAGGACGTTTTTAATCGTTGGCAATCCAGGACGGGCTTTGGCATGTCTATCTCAAGACGATGCGGTGAAGGAAGAGGCAAGCGTTCGACGGGCTTCACGCTGATCGAACTATTGGTAGTCATTGCCATCATCGGCATTCTTGCGGCGCTGCTCATGCCGGTATTAGCCTCGGCGCGCAACAAAGGCCGGCGGTTGATGTGCGTCAATAATCTCCGCCAGATGGGAGCCGGCTCCCTGATGTATGCGGGAGACTTCACGGAGTATCTGCCGCCGTGGCGCGGGTATCCGCCGTACAGCCAGGAAGGGAAGATGAATCTGATGGTGGCGTCGCATTACAGCCGGTATGTGTGGCTGGATGAAGATCATACGCACATGAATTGGAAGGTATCCAACAGTTTGAGCCAGCCAACGGATTGCCATTTCGAGAACGGGGGATTTCTCTATCCGTCAAAATATGTCGGGGATGGGAAAATTTATTTCTGTCCGTGCCTGTTTTCAGGGCCGTATTCATCGGAGATGTATGAGCCGTTGTTGACGTCGGACAATGTCAAGGGCGTGGTGCGCTCGAGTTATTTTTATAATCCGCGGGTGATGGACGCGGCGAACGGCAATTATTTGCGGCGCTACCAAAAGACGGGCGAGTTCGAGGGGCACCGGTTGTTCGCGTGCGATGTGATCACGGAAATCCGTTCGGATTACACGGCGCACTTGAAGGACGTGGGTTACAGCGTGCTGTTCACGGACGGCGCGGCGGAATTTGTGCATAGCCCCGAAGTTTTTGATGCCGCGGACCAAATGAGTTACACGATGGAGGATGGATACAGAACATTTGGCACGCCAGAGGAGCTGGATCAAATTTACGATATTCTTGAAAAGTAGAACTGTTTGGAAGCCCTTATTGTCGATGAGGCTTTGTATCGCTGAAAGCGCGTCGATACCGACGGCCAAATAAAGCGGCCAAGATTAATCCAAGTCCAGTAAGGGCAAGTGTCGTAGGCTCCGGCGCCGGATCCACGCCGGCTATATCGAGCCCCGATGCGTCATACGGATCCGCTTGGTCTGATACCAATGTCCAGTTGTGGCCGGGCTTTATCAATGGCGGCAAGTTCGCTTGCAGTCGCGTTCCCGAATGGGACACAGCATTCCGGATTCCGGGTGCTCATCTGTATGGTCATATTGCCGCAAACTGCATGTTTGACATTGTGGCTTACATGTTCCAAACGGGGCTGATTTTTCTTGGGCTATTTTTTTTAATGAAATACTGGATGTTCTTGAGGGCAATGGTTCAAATCATTGACCGTGATCGACCGCCGTATGAATTTAAACCATGGGTTGGTGACCTATATAGACGATTGGGGCTAAAACCTCTCGGATCAGTTTTCAACCTATTCTTGACCGTAATAGTGCTTTTCCAGCTGTACGGTCTTTACCACAGAATTGAATTAATTGACGCGGCCCATAATACACCTGCAGGAACATATCTTAAGACCATTTGGAATGTTATACGGTCACACAAAGATCGGGGAAACCTTGCACAACTATGGGCGCTCGTAAAACTCCCGATACAAGATTACGCGTGCGCTAACCTCGCGAATCCGAGTTCCTGGCTTCCGCTGTTACTATCAATTCCGCCGATTCTCGTTGTATCATTGTTGCCACTTGGGCGACTGTTCTGGTATCTGCGACGAGAGAAAAAATTGTTGATGGACGAGGCGAACATAGCACTCGCGAATGCCAACAATGAACATGACAAAAAATAGCTGATGATATGGAACAACGTCTGGAGTGCCTTCGCGAACCGACCATATGGCCAAACGGCTCTGTGGTTGGATCTATTTTTTGATTCTGATGATCGCATTGTTAATCGGTGCTATCGCCCCGCCGCTTCTTCTTTTGGGCATTGCGACTGGAATTATTTTTAAATTAATTTGGTCGGCGCTTGGAAAGTCAAATTGAACACAGCGGTGCGAAATGAAGGTCTTGTAGAATGCCGGTCATGTTTGTGTGACCAACGCATGCGAATTCTTCGAAGGTGAAAGAACGAATAAGCAGAACCAACACGTTTCCAAAAAATATTCGACCGCAAATCAGAAGGTGCTTAAAATCATACAGCTGATGGCTTGGGTATCGGCAACATTCTATCAGCAGTATAGATCAAGAGGACACGGTTCGGGCGATAGTACCCTACAAACAGGTTGCCTGCGCTGTTAAAGGCCAGACTAACTACGTCGTCCAGTCCTGAGGCAAAGGTGACGGCGTTGGACGATAATGTCCCCGCGTTATTGGTAAATTCATATACGCTGTCGCCACCAACTACAAATAGATCGCCCGCGCTGTTAAAGGCCAAGCCGGGGCTTTCCAAACCAGGGGCAAAGTTGCTTTGCACTCCCCCCGGCGTGATTTCAATGATACTGCCGCCGGCGTTGGGCTCTTCCCCTACGAACAGATTGCCCTCGTTATTAAAGGACAGACAAAACGGATAATTCAACCCCGAGGTAAAGGTGCTTCGCACTCCGCCCGGTGTGAATTCATAGATGTTGCCGCTGCCAGTATCCACCTCGAACAGATTTTGTGCCTGCGCGGCAGCAGTTATTAAAAGAAACGCAGATACACCGACAAACCCATTGAATAAACATTGCATTGTTAGGATTCTCTTTTTCATAAGTTTTGTGATCTTGGTTCAAATCTGAAATTCCAATTGCGATGACTCAATTGCTGTTTGCGTTTTCGACAACGCGATCCTGATTCGGGTAATTGGGTTTCGAGATTTTCTCTTCCGCCTTGTCAAAAAACAAACCTGTGAGTCTAACGTCCTCCCATCCGAGAAAATGTCCAATATTTTTGGTAGATAATTTTATCGACAAAAAATCGCAGGAAATTCGTGGAAATTGACTCTTGCGGCCAAAGACTTCCGGGCTTCTCGCCTTTCGGCGTGCCGCCGCGAGGGCGGAAACACGCGCTACAGGACTACGAACCCACAAGACTTTGGCCAGTGGAATCCCTTAGGATTGAGGCTAAGTTCCATAGGGCCTTGTCCGATTGCAATACCTTTGCTAAACACTCCAACTGGTGATGGTCAGGCTGGCTGGCACCATTTTCCCAAGAGCGAATCAAGGCAGATGGAATGCCCATTTTTGCCGCCAATTGGTACGGGGTAAGATACTTTTCAGCCCGTTTGGCCCGTATCCAATTCGGTGAATATGGGGCGAATGCCGCTACTTGGGAGCAAGGCTGTTTTGTATCGTTTTGGCTGAATTGTATGCGAATTTGGCGGGATGCAAAACCCAACAGGAGTACTCTCCCCATGGAGAGGGCTTTCACCAAGTCTGCCTCTTAAAATGCGGAAGGCTGAATCAGTCGGATGCTCATTTCTTAAGCCGACAGATGCCCTCGTACTGTTCCTTCTCCAGGTGGAGAAGGCCAGGATGAGGACGGGCTTTAAAAACAATCTTCATTTCAAATCCAGGCTGGAATTCAAAAGTTAGTTGCAGGGCTTTCATTCAGGGCTCGACGGAGTCTCGCCCCACCCGTCTTCGCTGCGCTACGACGCGGCAAGCCAATTTCAGGGCTCGCGGGGACGCTCGCCCTCCCAGAAAAATAAAAAGGCCGGAGATTGAATCTCCGGCCCTGGTTCCTCCCACCCGGTTCTTCAAGAGCATCCGAGGCTTTCGCCGCAATTCAAACATTTGTAGCACGCGCCGTTGCGCACGGCCACGTGGCCGCAGTTCGGGCAGGTAGGCGCATCCTGCTGGTTGGTGATCATCGACGTCAGGGTCATGGCGCGACCAGGGACACTGGCACTTTTCAAATAAACTGTTTCGGACTCTTCCGCGATAGGCAGCTCAGGAACCGGCCGGTTTATTTTTTTTTTCAATTCCTCGGCCAGGCCGGGGATCGCGAGTTCAGGCTGGTTGCGAACCTCCGTGATCTTCTCGCGGTAACCGGGCACGAACTGCCAGGCCAGCCAGCGGAAAACGTAATCCGTGATGGATGCGGCGTTGCGGATATCGGGGTTCTTGGTGAAACCGCTCGGCTCAAAGCGTTGGTGCGCGAACTTGCGGACGAGCGCCTCCAGCGGCACGCCGTATTGCAGCGCCATACTGGTGAGGGTGCCAATGCCGTCCATCAGGCCGCCGATGGTGGAACCTTCCTTGGCCATGGTGATGAAAAGTTCACCGGGCTGGCCGTCCTCAAACAAACCGACGGTGAGGTAACCTTCATGGCCGGCGATGTCGAACTTGTGCGTGAGCGCCGGACGGGTGTCGGTGAGACGGCGGCGCAAAGGTTTGCCGGATTCATTGCGCAACTTGGCGACTTCCGATTCCAGTTCCTTGACTTTACCTTCGAGGGCGGAAGCCGGTGGCGCGGATTTGTCCCCGCCTTCATTGGTCTTCTTGGTGTTCAACGGCTGGGAGCGTTTGGAGCCGTCGCGGTAAATGGCCACGCATTTGAGGCCCATCTTCCACGCCTGCACGTAGGTGTCGCGGATCTCCTCGACGGTGCATTCGCTGGGCATATTGACGGTCTTGGAGATGGCGCCGCTGATGAAGGGCTGCGCGGCGGCCATCATCTTGAGGTGCGCCAGATAATGGATGCTGCGCTTGCCGCGGTGGGGCTTGAAGGCGCAGTCGAAGACGGGCAGATGCCCGGGCTTAAGGCCGCTCTTCACGGTGGCGCCGTTCTCTTCGACGTCTTCGATGGTATCAAATTTCTCGATGTGGGCGATGATGCCGGTGACGGTTTTTTCATCGTAACCGAGGCGTTGGAGGGCCTGCGGCACGCCGCGGTTGACGATCTTCAACATACCGCCGCCGGCGAGGAGCTTGTATTTCACGAGGGCGATGTCCGGTTCCACGCCGGTGGTGTCGCAATCCATAAGGAAGGCGATGGTACCAGTGGGGGCGAGCACGGTGACCTGGGCATTGCGATAACCGACCTGGCGGCCACGGGCCAACGCGCCGTCCCACGTCTTGCGGGCTTCGTTCTTGAGATAGCCAAATTCCTCGCTGGGATGGATGTCTTCGACGGAGTCACGATGCAATTTGATGACGCCAAGAGTGGATTCGACGTTGTCCTTGGCCAAGGGCTTGGGCACGTGGGCGCAACGGGCGTCGTGATAGCCGGGGAACGCCCCCATATTGGCGGAAATCTCGGCGCTTTGCTCGTAGGCGTGGCCGGTCATGATACTCGTGATGGCGCCGGCCAGCGCGCGGCCTTCATCACTGTCATAGGGCAGGCCGTAGCTCATGCAGAGCGAGCCCAGATTGGCGTAGCCGAGGCCGAGCGTGCGGTAGATGTGGGAATTCTCGGCGATGTCCTTGGTGGGATAGCTGGCGTTATCCACCAGGATCTCCTGCGCGGTGATATAGATGCGCACGGCGGCTTTGAAGCGTTCCACGTCAAATTTGCTGTCCTCGCGCTTGAACTTCATGAGGTTCAGCGAGGCAAGGTTGCAGGCGGTGTTGTTGATGAACACGTATTCGCTGCACGGATTGGTGGAGTGGATCGGCTCGGTGCCTTTGCACGTGTGCCATTTCTGGATGGCGCCGTCGTATTGCATGCCGGGGTCGCCGCAGATATGCGTGCCTTCGGCGATCTTCATGAGCAATTTCGCGGCGTCCTTCTTCTCCAGCTGTTTGCCGCCATTGGTGATGCTGCGCGTCCACCATTCCTTGCCGGCGAGCGCGGCCTGCATGAATTCATCGCTGGCGCGCACGGAAAGGTTTTCGTTCTGGTACATGACACTGCCATAGGCATCGCCGTTGTAGGAGCCGTCGTAGCCCTGTTCGATGAGGGCCCAGGCCTTTTTCTCCTCTTTCTGCTTGGCATCGATGAATTCCTCGATGTCGCCGTGCCAATCGCGGAGGGTGTTCATCTTGGCGGCGCGGCGGGTCTTGCCGCCGGATTTCACGACGTTGGCCACCTGGTCATAAACTTTCAGGAAACTCATCGGACCGCTGGGGCGCCCACCGCCACTAAGCTTTTCCTTGCTCGAACGCAGGGGCGAGAGATCGGTGCCGGTGCCGGAGCCGTATTTGAAGAGCATCGCCTCGCTGGAGGCCAGGCGCATGATGTCCTCCATGTTGTCCTCGACGGACTGGATAAAGCAGGCGCTGCCCTGCGGATATTCGTATTGGGTTTCCGCGCGCTCGGCAGCGCCCGTCTTGCGATTGTAAAACCAGTTGCCTTTGCCGGATTTTTTGCCGACGCCGTATTCATGGAACAGGCCGACATTGAACCACACCGGCGAATTGAACGCGCCGTATTGGTTCAGGCAGAGCCAGGCCAGCTCTTCATAAAAGACTTCCCCATCCGCGGCGCTGAAATAGCCATCGGCAATACCCCAATCGGCGATGGTGCGGGCGATGCGATGGATGAGCTGGCGCACGGAAGTTTCGCGCTCAGAGGTGTGCTGCTCGCCGTAAAAATATTTGGAAACGACGACTTTGGTGGCGAGCACCGACCAGGACTTGGGCACTTCGACATTTTCCTGCTTGAAGATGACCTTGTTGGCGTCGTCCGTGATCTCGGCGGTGCGTTTATCCCATTCGACCTGGTCGAACGGCTTGACTTTGGGGTCGCTGAAGATGCGCTCGATTTTCAAGATTTTCTTCGCTCCTTTACTTTTTGCCTCGCGGCTGGCTGTAATTTTTGTCCCCCGGCGGCGTCCGGCGTGCGATTGTGCCGGCGCTGAAACTTCCTCTCTTGCGTCAATCATAGCTCACTCCAATCTAAATTTAGATGTTAATGCCCGGCAGTTCAAGTAACCGAACCAACCGGACGTGCAAAAACCGCTTATTTACCAACGAAAACGAACTTTTCCAGAATTTTTGTTCCCCTATTAGTTGGGGAGCAGAAATCATCCTACCACCACCTGTTGTGCTTTCAAGGGAAAAATGTAAAAAAGTTACGGCCATGTTACAAACAGGATATTCGCTGCCAATTCCGTGGGTTTTTCACAAAAAAGCGCGCCTCTTAAGTGGCTCTAAAGGAGCGGAATAACGCCGACGACATTAACGGTTTAAAGTGATGGCCCAATAACTCTCGCGTTGAATGAATGGTAATAGTGGGGAGCATTTTGCGGCGTATAGGTTGTCGAATACGCAGAAACTCTCCCAGGCCGCGTTCCTGCGTCAGTCGTGAGCGAGAACTTGGCGGTGTTACCCCGTGGATAAACGCTAGGAGACTGCATTCCAGACCATAGTATCCACTTTCTTCCAGGCTCGGGCACGGGAAGCCATGTCTTGCCATCGTGAGGGTCAACCTGTGCCTGGGTTGTTTCCTGCATAATCCAATAGGCGGTTCCGTCGGGGTTGTTATATGGTGGCGGGACAGAGTTAGTCAAAACACGGGTTTGAACCGGTACTTCGACCGCGAATTCGTCCAACCCCCAACTCTG
>Ga0206865_1130_pt1 | contig 22374 bp, 21 predicted proteins | sample Alteio_BWOrgCont_39_FD_152628 | JGI IMG/M metagenome (GOLD analysis project Ga0206865, IMG submission 152628) | Enriched cells from forest soil in Barre Woods Harvard Forest LTER site, Petersham, Massachusetts, United States -... | ecosystem: Environmental > Terrestrial > Soil > Temperate forest >...
CAGTCCTAACATCATTCCGCTTTTTGTGGAATCAATGCCATCTTTCACTTCGCTTTGGGCAAAGAGTAGTTTTCTGGCCGTAGTGATGCGTAGTCAAGATAAATCTCGCGAAGAAAAATATGCGATTATCGAAATTCCGACCAAATCAATTGGTAGATTTTTATTGCTGCCTAGTAAAGCGGGTGAGCAACAAATCATTTTGCTCGAAGACATTATTCGTTTCCATTTACCCTTTATATTTTCTTCATTTGGTTATGATAGCTTCGAGGCGCATTTGTTCAAAATCACCCAGGACGCAGAAATTGACATGGATAGCGATATGTCAGAAAGCTATATTGAAAGAATTGAAAGCGGCGTGAAAAAACGCCGAAAATCTAAACCAATTTGTTTCTTATATGATAAAGAGATGGATTCAAATTTACTAGAATATCTGATCAATTGGCTTAAATTATCCAAAAATGATAGCATCATCCCGCGTGGGAGAATCCGAAATTTTCGTGATTTTCTAAATTTCCCCGCCAAACTGCCCGAGTCCGACACACATCATCAACCTTTTACTCATCCAGATCTTGCGCAGGCTTTACGAGTCAGTGATGTCGTATTGAAAAAGGATATATTGCTTTGCACGCCTTATCATTCTTTTAATGGGATCATTGATATGCTAAGGGAAGCAGCAATGGACTCGAATGTGGTTAGTATTAAAATAACCGCGTACCGTCTTGCCAAGCACTCTATGATTTGCAACGCATTGATTAATGCAGCACGCAATGGTAAAAAAGTGTATGTAGTTATGGAAATTAAAGCAACCTACGATGAAGAAGCCAATTTAATTTGGAAAAATAAGCTAGAAGAAGAAGGTGTCAAAGTATATGCCGGTGTTCCTAACTTAAAAATTCACACCAAAATATGCATCATTAAAAAAGTTATTAATAATAAAACAATTCGTTATGGTTTTATCGCCACAGGTAATTTAAATGAAGAAACAGCATTGGTCTATGCTGATTATTACTTTCTTACTAGTAATCGTAAAATAATGAAAGATGTCAATCGTATTTTTAAAGCCCTTAAGGGAACTACTATCAATTGGAAAAAATTGAAATCATGTCAATCGCTTATGATCTCTCCCGTGGTGATGCGTTCTGAATTAATTGCCATGATTGATAATGAAATTAAAAATAAGTTAAACGGCAAAAGAGCTGGGATCAAGTTAAAAATAAATGCGCTGAGCGATGATAAGATGATTGAAAAATTGTATGAAGCAGCACGCGCGGGTGTTCCGATTCGCATGATTGTGCGAAGTATTATGTGCGCTGTTCCAAATCAAAAGTCATTTAAAAAGTCGATTTGTGCCACCAGCATAGTTGATGAGTTTCTTGAGCATGGTCGTATCTTGGTGTTTGAAAATGATGGCGCCGAAGAAACCTTTATTACTTCTGCGGATTGGATGGTTAGAAATTTGGACTATCGCGTTGAGGTTGCTGTTCGTATTCTGGACCCAATTATCAAAAAGCAATTATTAGCTATGTTAGCTATCGAGTTTTCTGATAATGTTAAAGCGAGAATTCTAGACAACCAATCATCTAACCATTATGTCAAAAGCGGCAAAAAAAGAGTCCGCGCCCAACTCGAAATTTATCGCTATCTTCACAAACTCGCGCAAGACAAACCTTCATCAAGACAAGGAAAATAAATCATGCGACTGGCTGCAATTGATATTGGTAGTAACGCAGCGCGATTATTGATAGTTGAAGTAAAGCAGAAGAGCTCACGAACGGAATTCAAAAAACTAAATCTAGTGCGCATTCCTCTACGACTTGGTTTTGACGTTTTTACGAAAGGCAATATCGGCCGTGAAAAGCGCACAATGATTTTACATATGATGCGTGCTTTCCGCGCGTTGCTTGATCTCTACAAAGTTGATGCCGTTAAAGCGTATGCCACTAGCGCTATGCGAAATGCCAGCAATAGCGATAGCATTGTTAATGAAATAAAGAAAAAAACCGCTATTAAAATCGAAATTATTACGGGCGGAAAAGAAGCTGATTTACTCTATCAAATTCATGCGGCAGAAAAAATTGATAAAAATAACACCTATCTTTATGTCAACGTTGGTGGTGGCAGCACGGAATTGAGTTTATTTACCAAAGGTAAAGAGCCACGAGAATTATCATTTGAAATTGGTACGATACGCATCTTAAAAAATACCGTAAAACAAACGCAGTGGGATGACTTGAAGAGTGAATTAAAAGAGCTCATCAAAATTAACTCACCAACAGCCATCATTGGAACTGGCGGCAATATCAATAAAATATTTTCGTTAAGTAAATTAAAAGATGGTAACCCATTAACCTATAATGTACTTCAATCATACTATCTTAAATTAAGCCAGCTCACTATTGCCGAGCGCATCCAACAATTTAAATTAAGCGATGATCGCGCGGATGTCGTGGTGCCAGCATTAGATATTTATCTTTCTGTCATGAAATGGAGTAAAGTAAATGTTATGTACGTACCGAAGGTTGGTTTGGTGGATGGCATCATTTACTCTCTCTATACCGCATTAAAGAATAAGCAATAACTTATTTTTTAAGTTCTTTGCGAATCGCTTTCAATTCACGCTTACGTTTCGCGGTGGCCTTAGGATATGCCATCTTCAGCTCACGAAATGTATCAATGACAATGTTGGAAATAATCAATCTGGCATTCTCTTTATCATCAGCAGGTATGATATACCAGGGCGCATGAGGTGTGCTCGTCGCGCTCAAGCAATGTTCATACGCTTTTATGTAATGCTTCCAGTATTTCCTCTCGTGAATGTCCGCAAGGCTGAATTTCCAGTTCTTGTCCGGCGTATCAAGACGCTCAAGGAATCGCTTTCGTTGCTCCTTCTTCGACAAATGGAGAAAGAATTTGATGACCCGGGTATTGTTACGGTAGAGATGCTCCTCGAAATCCACAATGGAACGATATCGCTCTTTCCATATACTTTTATCATCTTCATCTATTAGCCCTTCGTTGTGGAGAAGCGCTGGATGCACACGAACGACGAGCACTTCCTCATAGTAGGAACGATTGAAGATGCCTATTCGACCGCGTTCCGGCAAACGACAAGTCGTTCGCCAGAGAAAATCGTGTTTTAATTCCTCTGCACTCGGCTGTTTGAAGCTGAATACCTCGCAGCCTTCCGGATTTACGCCTGACAAAACGTGCTGGATAGCACCATCTTTCCCGGCAGCGTCCATTCCCTGAAAAATCAGTAGTAATGCAACGCGTTCGGAAGCATAGTGGAGCTGTTGAAACTCACTCAAAGCCTTTACATGCTCTTCCAGGAAATTTTGATATTGCGTCTTAGATTTATAAATGGGTTCTACAATCGTCGGCCATTTTGCGAGTTTGACCTTTTTCTTGTGCCCAACGCGGCAATCCTTTGAATTGATTTTCATTTTAGTCCTTTAGTGCCATTATTTGTTTGAATTATCACTTTGGTTATTAAGTTTTTCCTTATTACGCACATACACCAGAGCCATCGCACAAGATGCCTTGCGAGAGATATCATCACTACCACGGCTAGTTAAAATAATGGGGACGGTCGCACCCATTACCATGCCCGCCGCTTCCATGTGAGACATATATGTCATTTCTTTATAGAGAATATTGCCCGATTCAATATCGGGTACGATAATGATGTCAGCATACCCCGCGACATCAGAATGAATATTTTTTTCACGCGCGGATTCAATAGATATTGCGTTATCAAATGCAAGCGGGCCATCTACAATGGCACCCGTTATCTCGCCACGGTCTGCCATTTTACTTAACGCTGCCGCATCGAGCGTACATTGCATTTCTTCATTGACCGACTCGACAGCGCAAACAATAGCAACTTTTGGTGTGCCAAATCCTAATGTATGAAACAAATCAATTGCATTTTGCGTGATATCTTTTTTTTCTCGTAAATTAGGCCGAATATTAATCGCTGCATCGGAAAGAAATAAAGGTTTGAAATAATTAGGGGCTTCTACATAAAAGACATGGCTCAATCTCCGCCCTGTGAGCAAACCTGTTTCTTTATTAACAACAGGCTCCAACAATTCGTCAGTGTGGATTTTTCCCTTCATTAATGCTTCCGCTTTGCCATCTCTCACCAGTTTTACCGCGACCTCAGCCGATTCATTGCTATGGCGGGTTGGAATAAGCTCGTATGAAGAAATATCCAGATTGGCAACTTTCGCCGCAGCAAGAATTTTATCCTTTGGGCCCACTAGAATCGGAATAATGAGATTTTCTTTTGCGGCATCAATCGCACCTTGTAAAGCAAGTTGATCGACCGGATGTACAACAGCTGTTTTAAGTGGCGCGAAATTATTTTTTAATTTGATTAAATTTTTATACCATTCTCCTTTGGGTTCTTTAAGAGTGGCCGTTGGTAATTCAATACGTTCTCTTTTCACTTTAACAGTTGGTGCAATCACAGTAGCAATGCCGCTTATTACCATTTTATTATTTTGATTAATGCACTTGCACTCTAAATCAACAATATGTTTTTCAGGCTTTTTATCTATCACTGTGACCATGAAAGTGACGGTATCGCCTGGTGCGACAGGGGCAGTAAATTTAAGCGTTTGATCTAAATAAATAGTGCCAGGCCCTGGAAGTTCAGTGCCAAGCACAGTCGAGATAATGGATGCGCCCCACATACCTTGTGCAATAATCTTATGAAACATATCATCTTTGGCATATTCAGCATCCACATGAGCAGGATTAACATCACCTGACATAATGGAAAAGAGTTCGATGTCTTTGAATATTAATGTGTGCTTAATGCTAGCTGAGTCGCCTATTTTAAGTTCATCAAAAATTCGATTTTCGATAAAAGCCATATCACTGCTCCCTCAACCCATAATGGAGTAACCACAGTCAATAAAATAGACATGTCCTGTCATATCCATCGCCGCATCGCTCGCAAGAAATGCCGCTAAATTGCCGACATTTTTAATATCAACCAAACGATGCAACGGGGATTGTTTTTCTTCCGCTTCGATATACTCATAAAAATTAGGAATGCCAGATGCAGCGCGTGTTTGGATTGGGCCAGGTGATATGGCATTGACTCTGATATTTTGCGGCCCTAATTCATAAGCTAGGTATCTGACGGATGCTTCTAATGCCGCTTTGACCACACCCATTAAATTATAATTTAGTACGACTTTCTGGCTGCCATAATAAGTCATCGTCAATATGCTGCCGCCGTTTTTCATTAATGGCGCGGCGTATTTTGATAGTCGAATTAAAGAATGACAGGAGATATCCATTGCCTCCAGAAATCCATCTTTACTGCAATTAACCAGTTTATCTTCTAAGTCAGTTTTAGGAGCAAACGCCATGGAATGTAACATGAAATCCAGCTTGCCCCATTTTTTTTGAATCGCTTCAAATAAAGCAATCATCTCTTCTTCTTTTTGCACATCACAGGGAAGGATAAGCGGTGATTTTAATTTTAGAGCTAAGGGGCACATGAAAGGTTCTGCTTTTACGTTAAGAAAGGTAGTTGCTAATTCCGCATTAGCTTCACGAAATTTTTCCGCGCAGCCATAGGCAATGCTGTGTTCATTTGCGATGCCAGTCACTAAGCTTTGTTTGTTGGTCAGATCAATTAGCATTGAAATATCCTTTTACTTAAATTGCTAATTACACATTTCTCGTAGCACTTCGTGTTTCAAGCTTAGGCTCGCCTTTAACAGGATCTAAAATCCGATACGCAAGTAGTTTCACGCGGTCATTCAAAAGGAACCAAGACAGAGCATAGACCCAAACAAAGAGTGCCCAACCCCATCCGAGAGCTGTCATAAATAGCCCATACACCGCAATCAGGGTTGCCAGTACTTGCGTACCGATCACTGCTATCCATAAAATTCGCGCAGGGCGTATGGACCAGAATGGGCCGCGCGTGCGCGTGAGGAAGATCGTCAGATGTCCTGCTATAGACAATTTCAAATACATCAGTGTTTGGATGTGCGCACGGTCAAGATGAAAGACACGTTCACCGAGATAAAATAAGCCGAAGGCAGAAACGACTCCAATCAAACCTAGTACCGTGGCAATCCCCAGTACCATATGCATGTTCCATGCCTCGGGCTTATTCTTGTAATGAACGTTGTCATAGGCAATAGACAAAATAGCACCATCGTTCAGCAATGCTAGCATCACGATCATCACTGCCGTTAATGGATAGAAGTTAAAAATTAGGATAGCGAGCGTCATAAAGAACAACACGCGCAGCGTCTCAGCGATTCGGTAAATGGCATAACTATTCATGCGCTGAAAAATTTTCCGGCTTTCCTTGATCGCATCAATGATGACAGACAAGCCGGGTGTTAACAGTGCGATGGCCGCTGCCGCACGTGCTGCGTCTGTCGCACTTGAAACAGCGATACCACAGTCGGCTTTTTTGAGCGCAGGCGCGTCATTTACACCATCGCCCGTCATGCCAACAATGTGGCCGAGTTTTTGCAAGATACTCACAATACGAAACTTGTGTTCTGGGAACACTTGGGCAAAACCGTCAGCTTTTTCGACAGATTTATCGAACTCAGCCGTCTCATGGTCCTTCGCGTCGCCAAAGATACTGGCATCGAGAATATTTGTGCCCATCCCTAATTTCTTGGCGGTTTCCATAGCAATGGCCATCTGATCGCCCGTTACCATCTCGACCTTCACACCCATTTGTTCTGCACTTCTGATGGTTGCTTTGGCATCTTCCCGTGGCGGATCGAATAACGGCAATACACCAACAAACTGCCATTTTCCATCTCCCTCAGCTCGCGCCACACCCAATGAACGAAAGCCACGCGCCGCGAATTCATCGACTGCCTTTTCCATGGCAGGTTTAACCTGCTCAGCATTGGCAGACAAGGCTAAGATCACCTGAGGTGCGCCCTTCGTTACTTTAAACTCTTTTCCATCCGGGCCTTTGACCGTTGCTTCGGTACGTTTATGCACTGCATCGAAAGGCTGGAAATGGAGCATCTGATAAATTTTTAAGACTTGATCATTTTTCAAGCCGCCGAGAACAGCCAGATCAATAGTGTCTTTATTGTCTGCACGTGACGCGAGCGCTGCATTAAGGATCACTTGCTCAGCAGGAATATTGTTCACGCTAAACGGATCGCCCAGTGTCAGTTTGTTCTGGGTTAACGTGCCGGTCTTGTCCGCGCACAGTATGTCTACACCCGCCAATTCCTCGATGGCCTCTAAGCGTGTGACTATTGCCTCTTTCTTGGCAAGCAAGCGCGCACCAACCGCCATCGTCACCGACAACACTGTCGGCATTGCCACAGGGATAGCAGCCACCGTCAACACAAGCGCAAACTGCAATGTCGTGAGGATTGGGTCGCCGCGGAAAAGCGCAGTGGTAATAATGACCGACACTAGAACCACTGCGAGGAATATCAGGTAATTACCAATCTTCAGCACCGCACGTTGAAAATGGCTGACGGTATGCGCTTCCTCCACCAGCTGAGCCGTTTTGCCAAAATAAGTTTTCTCACCCGTCGCATAGACCAGCGCACCGATTTCACCTTGGCGAATGATAGAACCTGAGAACACTGCTTCACCAGATTTTCGTGTGACAGGCAGCGACTCTCCCGTCAGCGCAGATTGATCCACCTCTATTGGATCTCCTTCGAATAAGCGTGCATCCGCAGGCACAATGTCGCCAAGACGCATGCGGATGACATCCCCCGGCACAAGTTCACGCGAAGCTTTCGTCATCCACTTCCCATCACGTTTTACCCTAGTTCGAATCGCAAGTTTTGCCTTCAGTGCAGCAATGGCGTTGCCTGCTGCATGCTCTTCCCAGAATCCGACCATGGCATTTGAAACAAGTAGTAGTAGGATGATAAAAAAATCTGGCCAGTGTCGGACTACGCCTGACAGAATCACCGCTATTTCGATCATCCATGGGATAGGGCCCCAAAAGTAGGAGAGAAACTTCAATAATAAATTGGTTTTCTTTTCTTCAAGCTCATTAGGCCCATATTGAGTTAGCCGTATCGAAGCCTCGGCTTGAGTAAGGCCGTCCGGTGATGACCCTAATTTTTTCTCTACATCCGAGAGGGGCAGGGATTTCAAATCATTTTTCGCATTGGTCTTGGATACTGGAGTCTTCGGTATGGCTTCACGCTTTGTCATAGAGTATCCATTTTAAATACGAGATTATTTTTGAAAAACATAGGTTCCTGGTGCATCACAAAGAATCTTATAACCTTGTTCAGGATTTCCCATTGGAGAAGGTGAGATCTTTTCTCCAGAATGACCGGCAAGCCATTTTTGCCACGCAGGCCACCAGGATCCTTCATTATCCGCTCGGTACAATATGATTAATCGTGTTTATGGCTTCCAACACACCGAGGTTAACATAATCTTCCATCGTCAAATTTCTATCTTCACTACCAGGATTTATCCACGAAATGATAAATACACTATGTCCTTGATCGACTAAATACTTTGCCATCGAATTATTGGGGGAAAGATCAAGAATGTAATATTTCATAATCCAGGCAGGTATGATTAAAATAGGTTCTGCATAGACTTTTGGGGTTGTTGGTTCATATTGAATAAGTTCGATTAAATGGTTTCGATAGATTACTTTTCCTGGTGTAATCGCAATATTTTTTCCAACTTTGAACGCTTCTGATCCAACCGCAGGTTGTTTATTGATATAACGCGAAACATCTTCAATCCAATTATTGAATCCGTTGACAAAATTATTTCCCGATTGGCTAACAGCCGCTTGAATGACTTCTGGATTCATCCATGGAAAATTAGATGGAGAAAATATATCGAGAATTTGTCGTGTAGTAAAATTAACAAGATGTTGATGATGTTTAGAGACACCGCGATTATGCGTTGTAGCATCATCCCACCATTGGTTCGTTAACAAAAATAATTGCGCATATAAATTAAACGGGTATTGGTCCCACAATTCACTTTTAAAACGGTGGTCAGTTGCGCGAGCCTGCACACATGGCTCTGATGCTTTATTGGTCCTACACTCTCTTGCGTATACAAAAAATTGAGCTAATTTTTTTATAGCATTATTTCTCAAATCTTGTTGTTTCGCAGGTGAAATACTTAAATAAGTTAACCAATCAAAATAGCTTTGCATAAAAGATGACGGCGATAACCAACTAGCATGATGACCAATCCAGGCATGAAACATCATATCAAAATGTTGGCCTTCGTATTCATACGGCATAGCATCAATAGATGGAGAGCTTAATTTCTTGATCGATGCTTTTTTATTGCCTTTAGATCGTTCCTGTAGCTTGTTCATTGACATTTCCCTGCATAGTGAGCAAATGATAGCCAGGTTAAGCCGGGTATAACTATTTATTATACCTTTGTTTTAATTAGCATGTTTTAATTGGCATGCTGGATTTTGGCTGCAAAAGCAAATGGATTTATTCGTCCTACCGGACGAATTCAATGATTCTGTAGAGCTCCAAATCGTTTATAGAACCAGTGCTTCACCACTTCAAGTACAGTGAAGTAGGCAACAGTAACAGCTACGAGATAGAATAAATAAAATAATGGCAGCGGTACCAACCCAAACCACGGTCCAAACACAGTATATGGCAATACCAGAATAACTGCTGCCATGCCGACAGCAAGTAGGGCTACTATTAGGCTTGGCCAGCTGGTAAACAATCGCTTGCTGGTGCGGATTGAAAAAATGGTTAACATTTGCGGCGCCAGAGATTCAAGAAACCAGCCACTATGAAATACCAGCTCATCAGGACCAAACCAACGCAGTAATAAATAAAAAGTGATGAAATCGAAGATCGAAGAAAGAGGCCCAATCATCAGCATAAAGCGCTTAATGAATGTCATATCCCAATGTATCGGGCGAGCAATCGCTTCACTGTCAACATTATCGAATGGCAGACCAGTCTGGGCAATATCGTATAGCAGGTTGCCAAGCAATATCTGAATTGCAGTCATAGGCAGGAAAGGCAACACTAATACACCTACCGTCATGCTGAACATATTGCCAAAATTGGCGCTGCTTGCCATTAGGATATATTTAGTCACATTATTTACTGTTCGTCTTCCCTGCTTCACCGCGTCGTGAATCACCGATAAGCTACGCTCCAGCAGAATGATACTCGCTGCTTCCTTCGCAACATCAGCAGCACTATCAACTGAAATACCGACATCGGCATTGTGGAGTGCCGTAGCATCATTAATGCCATCACCCATGTAGCCGACTGTGTGTCCAATCGTTTTAAGAGCAAGGATAATGCGATTTTTCTGCTGTGGATTGACACGGCAAAATATATTCACCTTATTGACATTCACACTCAATGCCTCGTCGGTCATGCCATCAATCTGATCGCCGATAAGAACCTGGTCTGTCTTTATGCCAAGCATAGAACATACATGGCGGGTAACACGCTCATTATCACCACTCAGCACCTTTACCTCTACGCCGGCCGCGGCTAATGCTTGCAGTGCTTCTGCTGCGTCTGCCTTGAGCGGGTCGAGAAACACAGCGAATCCAGCAAAGACCATCGAAGTCTCATCCGTCGCAACGGCAACATTATGGGTAGGTGCCACATCAGCATAGGCGATGCCTAACACACGAAATCCTTCCTCTCCCAAAGACTCAAACTTTGTCATACACTCGTTGCGTTTGGCATCGGTTAAATCAGTGGCGATTCCTGCCAGCTCATAACGATTACAACGTTTCAGAATATCTTCCGGCGCACCTTTGATGACGAGCAGACGTTTCCCGGCATTCTCAAGTAGAACAGACACACAACGGCGATTGAAATCAAACGGCACCTCATCAATTTTCTGCCACAGGCTGGCATCTACCTTTCCCGCTGCTAAAATCGCATCGTCAAGCGGGTCTTTAATTCCAGATTCAAAGTGGCTATTAAGCCAAGCCAATTCCAGGACATGTTCACTGTCTTGCCAGGTTGTATCAAAATGATGGGCCAGCGCAATGGTAGCTTCGGTTAAGGTACCGGTTTTATCAGTGCAAAATACATCCATCGCGCCTAAATTATGAATCGCTGGCAAGTGCTTAACGATCGCACGCTGCTTGGCTAACATGAGTGCGCCGCGTGAAAGTGTGATTGTCACAATCATCGGCAATAGCTCCGGTGTAAGACCGACAGCGAGCGCCAATGCAAACAGTAATGACTGCAATAATGGCCGATGAAAAAAGATGTTAATGAGCACGACAAACAATAACATAAAAATTGCAACACGCATGATGAGCATGCCGAATTGTCGTATACCTATTTCAAATGTGGTTAGCGGCGGTTTGGCAGCAAGACTTCCCGCAAGCTGTCCGATACGCGTCCCGCGTGCCGTATGTAGTGCAACAAACATTGCTGTGCCACTGATAACAGACGTACCCATAAACACAGCATTAATGGCTCCAGCTATATCAGTCGTTGGCTGTGTGAGATCGGGCGCATGTTTTTCGGCCGGATAGGATTCACCTGTCAGCATCGCTTGATTGATAAATAAATCTTTGGACACAATTAGTCTGCCGTCGGCAGGAACCAAATCACCTGCCGACAGATAGATAATGTCCCCAGGAACAACTTGTGTGACTGGCAGCGTTATTTTTACACCATCGCGTAGCAGCAAAGCTTTAATTGCCACACTGGAGCGCAAGGCATCGACTCCATTCTCGGCACGTCGTTCCTGGTAGAAATCAATCGTTACACTGAGCAACACGATGGTGGAGATGATAATGAAACTTGCCATGTCACCCGTGAGCATAGAAAATACGCTTGCCACCAACAGCATGATTACCAGCGGGTTATAGAAGTGCGCGAGAAACTGCAGCCATAAGGGAGTACGGCGATAATCGGTAACATCATTAGGGCCAAAATGCTGTAGTCGTTTGCTTGCTTCATCGCCAGTCAAGCCACCCTGTGTTGATCCTACCTCCGCAAGCAGTTGCTGTAGTGGTGTATTCCAGAAATCATCCGTCTTCTGTTGCATGATAGTATTCTTCATACTTGTGCCCTTCTCTTTGAAGCGGCCTATCTCAAGTCGAATAAACGGACTGATCTACGGCGACTCTGTATTAATTGTACGCATTCATTTGAATTCAGCATCTTTTCCAAACAATTTTTACTATATTTTTTGCTAAAATATACCTGATTTCGCAACTTCATTGCCGATTGGTATATATCATTATTCATATCTAAGATGTTATCATCCGTGATTTTTTGCTATATTGCCATTATGGCTAATTTTTAATGGAATAATTGTTTTTTAAAGCGGTTTAATAAGGAGATAACATGTCATTAGGTACCATTTTAATTATTGTACTCATACTAATTCTACTCGGTGTAATTCCTACCTGGCCTCATAGTAGGAATTGGGGATATGCTCCGAGCGGAATCGTAGGCACAATATTAATCATACTATTGATATTATTTTTATTAGGAAGAATTTGAGCAAGAAATTTTACGCAAATTTAACTGATAAATTAAATATTTTTCTTTCTTAATTTTTTGCAGGATGAAAGCGAAATACGGTAGATTATTTGTTAAAAATTTTACTTTAATTAGGGAAAATTTAAATGAAATCTATCATCAATCTTCTTGGAATTATTCTTATTATTTTGGGCATCGCATCTTTTGCATATATGGGTATTACCTATACATCTCACGAAAAAGTTGCTGAAATAGGCAACGTTCAAGTCACAGCAGATACTCAAAAGACTGTTTCTATTCCTCCGATTTTAGGCGGTTTGTCACTTGTAGCCGGTATTGTTTTAGTCGTTATTGGAACAATGAAGGGAAAATCCTAAGCTAGAAACTTTTTAAAAATACCAAAAGCATTGGTTGTTATGCCCGGTACAACAGAAATAGAAATAAAAATAAATAAATCACTCATGTAGATGAGATAGAATAAATCTAGGAGGTGTTATGTCAAAGGTAAAGACTAAAGCAAAAATCAAGAAAAAACAAAGGTAAGCACTAAAAAAGCAAAGATAAAGACTAAAGTTAAAGCAAAGACCAAGGTAGCGGCTAAAGCTATCACTAAAACTAAATACAAAACAAAGAAAAAAGCCAGGATAAAAACTAAAGCGAAGGCAAGAAAATTTAATGATACCCAAAAAGAAGCATTATTAACATGGATTGAAAAAATTGTAAATTTACATAAAGGACAAAAAGGTGGTTTAAAAATTTTTTCTGGAATTGATGAGATATACCGGTAGTTTTTATATATCGTATAGATAGGTCACCAGTTGATTCCTCCCCCACACAAACATACCGATTATTGGAATAGTTCAGGGCTCTTAGCTTAGGGTTTTACTACAAGTTTCGATTCGACTTTTTTTACACCATTAACTAATTTTGCATATTTAACTGCATTATCAGCTTCAGCTTGATTTTCTACTGTACCTGTTAAATAAACTATGCCATTTGTTGTTTCTACACTTACACCCATCACAGAGATATCTTTGTCTCCGAATACTTTCTCTCGCATATACATGCCTTTCACTTTTGCAGTAATAACTGTATCAGACATATTATGTTTGCTTTTTTTGACGGTTAAATGAGGTGTTTTAACATCTTTTACACCCTGTGTAGATTCAGCAATTTGAATAAGTTTATCAGCTTCTGTGTCTGTATTGACTTTGCCTGTTAACGTTACCACTCCAGCATAGCTTGACACTTGCACATTTAGCCCTTCTGTGGTTTTATCCGATGCAAATTTGGTATTAATAGCTGAAACAATCGCAGCATCCGCTGGTGTCAAAGTGCCAGCATAGCTTAGGGGGCAACATATAACTAAGGTCGCTAAAACTGCTATTATAATTGAATGCAAAGCTTTCATAGAACAATTCTCCTTTAGACTATTAAAATAATTCTTTGCGTAAATCATACTTAACTGATAATTGTTTTCCTCTAGAAAAGCATTAACTTATTTTTAGTTAGATATTAAAAAAGTGAGAGGTTCCACATCGAAATCTCTCCTTATCATACTGATATTCTTAACGGAGCTAGATTTTATTTTTTGCACTCTATCCCTGCGCAATGTTTGGATGCTTCTGTCGCATGTTCTGATGCACAGCACGTATGGCCATGAGCTATATGAGCTGAAGAAATAGCTTTCTCGTGGTTGCCAGCTTCATGATGTTTTGCAGCTTCTAGATGATGATCCGCTGCTTTCTTGTGATGTTCGGCAGCTTTTGTATGACATGCAGCCATTTTTTGCTTGTCAATTGTCTTACTGTCCATGTTATTCTCCATTATGTTAATATTTGGATTCCTTCCATTTAATCTACATCTAATCATTATGTTTAATCCTATCAATGTCAATGTATTTACATGTCAGAGAAAAGACTAAGGCTTAAAGTTGAATGTCAGATATAATTAATTATAATCATCATCGCATCGGCACGACATACCATAATGACCGCCAAAGCAACTAGCAAGCGCACTTATAAAAAATAAAACGAAAATAAGAAATGGGCTGTAGCCAAGACTTTTTTCTGTTGTTGGCTTTTCGACCGTCGCTGTTGTGTTTTGATTTGTTGTCGAGAGAATAACAACAGGCGCTTCTTTATGAGTAGTAAATATCGTAGTTCTTGGACCCGATATAAAATCTGAATATGATTTAATATAACGACCCATATAAGATGCTAGCAACACCATGAGAATAAGTGCTAAACACCATGTTGTGAATCCATACAAAACGCCTAAGTTACGTTTGATGCAGTATGGGCGCCCAAGATATCCAGCTGCAAAACCCGCAACAAACATAGAAACAATAGCACCGATAATTAAACCGATAAATCCACCTATTGCCAAAGTAATTAGACCTTCATGCGTTGTTGTCACAATAGAAAGACCAATGGCTACGCTAAAAAGGTTAAGCAAAAAACTTAATCCTATCCCAACTAAAGCACCTACAATGATAGCTGTCCAAGATATGCGTTTAAAATGACTCATATGAGTATGAGGTGTTGGGATTGCACATTGTTCGTTTGTCATCTCGATCTCCTTAATTTACTAGACAGCAATAGATTACCTAAAAACGTTGCTATACAAGCACATTTTTAAAAAAGATGGAAAACGATATAAATGAGGATCAAAACGCCGAGCGGGACACCGAGTAACCAAGCAATGAGATATTTTAGCATAGCGACTCCATGTAATCAGTAAATGGCCAAGATAACTCGTTGCTGTCGCGAAATTAAAAATAGGTTGAAAATCGTAGGGTGGATTAGGCGTTTTTTGCGTCGTAATCCACCAATAATCGCTGGATTACGGCAAAAAACGCCTAATCCACCCTACTTCTTAATTTCGCGACAGCAACTAACTACGTTGTCTAACGTTAATTTTAACATAAAAGAAAGTACTTTAAGAATTACTGTGTCTTTTATGGGCAAATATATTATTTATACTTATTTAACATATTTGTCCTAATTGCAGACACGCAACATTTTAAATTTTTTTATTATAAAAAGTGCTTAATAAAATCAAAATTCGACTTTTGACCATTTTTATAAAGCTTTGCCAAAATTAGGGGATCATTTGTTTCATGGCTTAGAAATTGCAACCGAAGTAGTTTTTAGTTAACGCAAAAAAAGTATTAATAAACCACACAATGCCATCATGTCCATCCTTAATTAATTAGACATGAGAGAATTCTAAATGATAAAAATCCAACCCTCTTATTTAATGACTTCATCTTTTGGTATGAACTTGTAGTAAGTATTTATCTCCGTAGTGAATTTTTCATCGGACATATCTGGCCAATTATTTTTATCAAATCCTGGCGCGTTCTTCAGGCTTTCTTTATCAACGTTGAGAACAATCCTTTTCTTTTCTTCATCAACACGCAAAGTTGACCATGGAATAGCAAAAAACTTGTCTCCGAAATGTAAAAATCCACCAAATGACATAACAGCATAAGCGACTTTACCATCACTGACTGAAATCATTAACTCTTCAATTTTACCAATGTGTTCGTTTTCTTGATTTACCACTTTATCTCCGATTAAGGTTCCGGATGCTAAAAGTTTTCGTGTGTTTTTCATAGACGTCTCCTTATTATTAATTATTTTGTAGTTAATTCTGCCATTAACACAGTATTTTGACAGAATGTAATTCTGTAAATTTTTTGTAAAAAAATATTTTATATATTTGATTATAATCTATCTAAAGCTAATTATGGTGAGTCTGCTTTCTATCTTATTAATAGTAATGAATATAAAAAATGCTAATCAATTTTCGCTTAGAAACAATTTCAAGATAATGTTACTTATAAAAATAATGACTTGACTCAATTAATCTTGCAGCGATAAGACATCAATTAATAATTTTACAATATAATTAATCATTTGAATGCGTATGAGGGTTCTTACTAGGATGTATAATCTATGCTGAAGTGTTATGTTAATATAGGTTTTAAAATAATTATTAATAAGTTGGAGGATAAAACATGTCAAACGACAATCGTAATCCTAATCAAAATGATCCTAAAAAACAGGATCAATATCCAAAAAATAAAGATCGTCAAAATCAAGAACGACCTGGTCAAGGTCATCAAGATAGTGGAGATGATCGATCTAAGCAAGATAAAAAATAAAAATCCAAAATAAGAATTTGTAATGAATATAAGGTCTCTTATTCGAATAATGCTATGACAATAGCAAAATCCGTTTCTAGTGTAAAAGATGTCACATCGACCATAAAAATTTCTGCAACTACTCAGCAATAACTTAAATTTAAATATACAGGACAAGTAGTATCACCGCCTCCGATGATCATCAAGGTCCGGCGCGGCTCACCACTTTTATCTGCTCGCATGAAATAGCCAGGCAAGGTTTTGCCGTTTTCGTAGGGAATGCTTACAGGCTCGATCTGTGGATCGAATAATTTCGCTGCTTGCATGAAGCATGATCGGTGGCGATGATACATCTCAAGCTGTCGTGGTTCGTTGCTTTCGAGGTAGAACTGGGCCGTTTTCCAGTAGGTGGAAGCTCGCAGGAACGCCTCGCGCGCAGAGACAATATGATTACGACTCAGGCAGTCGTGAGCGATGTGCTCCACCCTCTGTGCAGTATCTTTCCAAGCGACTGTCCAGCTCTCTATATCGCCATCCACGATCCGACGTGCTGTTGAGTATATTTCCCCGACGGCTCCCCCATCCCCATATGCACCGGTAGACATAGCTCTGACCACTTGGTAGTCGAAATTGGACTTAAAAATTCCGGGCATTCCTTGCGTATTGCTGAAAATTGCACCTGTTGTGGTCGTCGGCGTTGCTGAAGCTTTTGTAGCGGTTGATTGTTTTGGATTTATGTTCAATTCATCATCTCCTTTTTTTGAATCGCTCATAATTATTCACTTCGTCAAGATACAAGCGCTTAAAAATTCATTAAAATAGGTATATTTCTAATTTTAATGCTATTACAATATACTACTTTCTTTATTTCACTCGGTAATCAGAGAAACATCGCTTTATCTAGCTTCTGGTAAAAAGATGACCTGGAAGTGGCTTACTGATGTTAAAAATTTGCGGGCTACCTGCAAGTGTCGACTTAATGGGATGTTCGGCTGGTGGACATATTGGCCCAGTTGGGGAAGTGCAAGCATAAGTTAGCTATTTACAATAGTATTAGCTCTTAAAAGCAAGGTGTATTTTCAGCAGGTTTGCTAAAAATACACGATTCATTTACATCAATAAAACATTAAATAAATAATTTCAGTTAAAGTGTACCATTTTTCGCTGACATCCTAACCTTTTGCAAGAAAACCTAAAACAGTTGTAAACTTATTAAAATGAAACCCCTTGTCCGAGGATACATTCATCAAGCAGCATTTTTTATCGCTCTAGGCGCTTGTACTCTGCTTATTGCTCAAAGCCGCGAGTCTCGCGCACTGATCTCCAATATAATATATAGCTTAACTCTCACTGGAATGTATGGTGTGAGCGCTCTTTATCATTGCCCCATGTGGAGTCGTCGAAACTATCTGTTGATGAGAAGCATTGATCATGCAGCTATTTTTGCCTTAATTGCCGGATCAGCAACACCAATTTGTTTACTTGGTTTAAACAATGAATCGGGATGGCGACTTTTGTTTATGCTATGGGTAATAGCTGCAATTGGCATGTTCTTAGCCATCTTTTGGACTCAGGGACCGAAATGGGTTAGAGCATTTCTCTATGTAACGATCGGTTGGCTTGCTGTCCCCTATCTATCGGAAATTAGATCTTCATTGGGAGTAGCAGATACGGAGCTGCTACTAATAGGAGGAATTATCTACACAATCGGCGCGTTGGTCTATGCAATCAAGCATCCTGATCCCTTTCCTCGAGTTTTTGGATACCATGAGATTTTTCATATTCTCGTTGTTATCGCGAGTGTTTTTTATTTTAAAGTCATCTATGGCTTAACAACATAATTGCCTAAAATAAAAATGCTGACCCGCACTGCTCAAAACATCAGTCGAGTCGATAATATCTGTGGCTTTGAAAATCTTGATGCTTTTAAAATACCCGGTAGCCACCCCTATCGGCTGCAAAAATAAGGAAATACTGATTTATGCCAACCATTATACCCAAAGCCATTTTTGATAACACCGAATACTTAAAAAAGTCCAAGCCTCCTCAGCATGTACGCCCTACCTTTCATCAAGATTACGAATATGCTGTCAATTTCCTATTAAGCTACAAACATAATGAACAAACATTTAAAAGCTTCCGGCGTGAGATCGAACGATTCGCCCAATGGGCATGGTTTATTGCAAAGAAACCACTTACTGCGATCAATAGAGAAAAAATCGAGATGTATTTAACTTTTTGCCAAAAGCCTCCTGCTGGCTGGATTGGTATTAAAAACGTTGCGCGATTTACTGATAAAAATGGCAAACGTATTCCCAATTCAGAATGGCGCCCTTTTGTTGCCTCTGTTTCTAAGTCTGCACATAATCGCGGTGTTAAGCCCAAGCGTGATAAATACAGTCTGTCAGAAAAAGGATTTCGTGAAATCCTCACTATTCTTAATTGTTTTTATAATTTCTTAATCCAAGAAAACATCACTGACATCAATCCCATTTTGCAAATTCGCCAGAAAAATCGTTTCTATCGCAAACAACAAGGCAAGCCAAAAATTCGTCGTATTTCAGAATTACAATGGCAATATGTCATTGAAGCAGCTGAACAAATGGCAAAGCAAGATGCCGATCAACATCAGCGTACATTATTTATTATTTCTATTTTATACAGCCTTTATTTACGTATTTCTGAACTCGTCGCATCAAAACGCTGGACACCTAAAATGAATGACTTTGCTAAAGACCACGATAGTAACTGGTGGTTTACAACGGTTGGCAAAGGTAATAAACAACGCCAAATTTCGGTCAGTGATTCCACACTGAATGCATTAAAACGCTGGCGAAAACATCTTAAGCTCTCTCCTGCCCTACCTATTCCAAATGATGATTCACCATTAATTCCAAAACTACGTGGTAATAATGAACCCATCACCGATACTCGCCATATACGACGTATCGTCCAAACCTGCTTTGATGAAGCCATTTATAATTTACGTGAACACAATTTTAAAGAAGATGCGGCAGCATTAGCTCAATGCAACCGTTCATTGGCTACGTCATACTGGTATTTCGTAAGCGATCCAGCATGTACAGAAATTGTTATTTACATTTTGGAATGGTTCTGGTTTCTATCGATAATATTGTTTCTTGGCTTTTCTCATCAAATCGCAGCTTAAAATTGCCAAGAATGTATCGATATTTGGCAAATTTTTTCAATTTTCGCTCCTTCATGGATTCAATCAGCACGCCAGCGCCTATAGGCATATTTTTGATTGCCAGACGAATGCTGGTCATAAAATCAATTTTCTGATTTTTTCCTTGCATAGTAACCGCATTCCAAACCATCCATGGTAACTTCAATACATCCTCAATTTCATCCAGTGAGGCTTTTCCTTTTTCCTCTAAATACATCTCGATGTAAGGATTGGCATACTCGAGAAATACTTCAGATGCTTTTCTGCCTTTTAATTCTTTTGGTAGTTTATTCATTTTATTAACTTCCGGTAGCAGCCTGAGATTGTGTAATATTCCAAGGCAACAGTTTTTCATAATCTTCAACCGTTTTACAATGAGGAATGCCTTTTAACAACTTGACGTAGTAATGATATGGATCAAGGCCATGAGCTTTAGCAGTGCGTATAAAACCCAGATGCATACATAATGCTTTTGCACCATCAACTGACGCTGCAAATAGAAAGTTCTTCCGTGCAATAACAAGAGGCTTAATTTCTTGCTCGGTGAGATTGTTATCGATTTCCAGGCGACCATCTTCCAAGAAGCGAGTTAGCCCAGGCCATAATTTAATGCAATAGTTTATCGCATTGCCCAATGGTGATTGCGGCAATACTGTTGGATACATCTCATCAAGCCATTGTTTGAATTTATATATTAATGGTTTTGATTTTTTCTGACGCAGGTCGTGGCGCTGATCTGGCTTGAGTTGATTATTTTTCGCTTCACGTTCAATTTTATAAAGCTCTTTGAAAAATCTAAGCGCTTCTTTAGCAAGCCCTTTTCCTTTTGCTCCTTGTGCAATGGGTTCAAATTTACGCCTTGCATGCGCGTTACAATTCACTAGATTGGCAAATTCACCTACAAGGTCAAAAAAATTATCGCCATCTACATGCAGATAACCTTTAAATCCGAGAAACCAATCTTTTACAAATTGTTTATGCAGTTTCTCATTGTAGTCATACAAGATAACTGATTTGCCTGGCGGGCCGCCGCGAACACAGTATACGTATGACTTTGTTTCGGCTAGACGACCAGGCTCATTTAACACCTGCAATGTCGTGGCATCACAACTGGCCATGTCATAATCAATGACGTAATCTTTTAGTAAGTTGTAGATGGGTTTTAGGGGAAACATTAAATCGATCAACCAACGCGCCATAGTTTGGCGTGAGCAATCAATACCATAACGCTCTCTCAGTTGCTTTTCTAAATGATAGAGTGGTTGACGATCATCTAATTTACTAACAATCAAAAATGCCAAGAATTCTTCGGTTGCCATCACTTTAGGTAATACATGCAATGGTGCGGGTGCTGTTACTATTTCACCATCACAACCCTTTGAGCATGCTACCACTTCACGTCGTTGCTCAATAATTTCATTCACGGCTTGTTGATGATGCATCATTTTCTTTGTTTCATAACGAATGACTGTTTTGCAGGCGCCACAAGAACATTGCTTGTCCTCTTCACTTACAGGAATAATTTCAACACGGACAGGTAATTCTTTTCTTGGTTTGTTTTTTTTCTTTCGAGAATGAGATGCTATTTGGATGTTATCTTCTATTTCCATGCCGGCAGCATCACGATCCATAAATAGACTTGCATTATCACCAAGCAGACTCAGTTGAGGATGCTCAGGATCAATAAATCGTTCTGATTTTTTGCCAAAACGATAACGCTGTAATTCTTTTAGCTGGTGTTGAAGCAGATCGTAAGCTTGCGCATATTGTTCGCAACGCTTTTGATAAGTATTCAATTCAGCCTGTAATTCGTGAATTTTTTCTTCGTAATGTTGAATAATATCGGCTGATTTCATAGTTGCTTTCACATCATTTATTAATGCAAATATTACTATAAAACCAGCCTTTTTTCGACTGCTTTTTAATAAAAATTTGATGCTTTTACTTCACTAAATTGCTTGTGCTCAAGAAAATTTAATCCTGATAATAACCAACCCAACTGGTCACGTGAAAGCTCCATCACTTGATCGTTAACTGATGGAAATGTTAAGCAACCATCCTCCAATCTCCTGTAACATAACCAAAATCCATTCCTGTCCCACCACAGCATCTTCAGCTTGTTAGATGATCGATTTCTGAAGACATACAGTTGCCCAGAAGTAGGATTCATTTGTAACTCATCCGCTACCAACATCACTAACCCATCAACTTGTTTACGAAAATCAACGGGCTTTGGATAAAACCATATCGGTGTGCTGAAGGAAAATAGCATTTTATCTCCATTTATCTAATATTATTGATAGGGCTTTTTCGTCATGAATTTTCAAAGCATGTCCACTTGATAATATCAGCGTACATATTGGTTGATCGATGAGTGGTGGTGGTTCTTTTTTTATTTGTACCGGAACAAATAAGGTCGGCTTTTCTTTTGTGAGCTTCTTTTGCCAGTACATCAGTCGATCATAATTTATTTGATTCTGACGGCAATATTGCGATTTGTTCATTCCACTCGCTTTACATGCATTAATTTGTTGTTGCCAGTAAATTTCTTCTGATGGGTCAGTTTGCATTGC
>Ga0206865_1098_pt1 | contig 21800 bp, 23 predicted proteins | sample Alteio_BWOrgCont_39_FD_152628 | JGI IMG/M metagenome (GOLD analysis project Ga0206865, IMG submission 152628) | Enriched cells from forest soil in Barre Woods Harvard Forest LTER site, Petersham, Massachusetts, United States -... | ecosystem: Environmental > Terrestrial > Soil > Temperate forest >...
AGAAAGAGGGAAGGAAGAAGAATTTTGACGAATAGTTTTTTTCAGTTTGCAGTTTTTAGTTTGCAGTGGGCTGATCTGCAAGCTGCAAAATAAAAATTAATAAATGGTTACCTAAAACACGGCGGGCAGTTAGCCATTTGCAAACTGCAAACTAACAACTGCAAACTAACAACTGCAAACTAACAACTGCAAACTGGCTACTTAAACCTATACAACCCCGTAACCGATGCCCACTGGTGTGTTTGCACCATTTCTTTATCGTCCAGCGTATGAAAGGTGGCTGCTATGTCAAAAACAAACCGACTGGTGGAGAAAGCTACACCTGCCTGCTGACTGAATATAAAAGGCTCCTTGTTTTTGGTAATTTCCAACCCTGCATGATTATCAAATAAACCTCCTTGTATGGTGGCATCATAAGCCACATAATTAAACATGGGCTTATAATAAAAGAAAATTTCGTGCCTGTTAAGCGGCGCTACGGTTTCTTTGCGGATGGCAGTACTTTGTGTACTCACTGAATTAAATAATTGATTGAATGAACCCAACCTCAGCAGCGGACCAACGCCGGCACCGGTGAACCCGTTACCCAAATCAGCATAACTTGACAGGGAAACATCTACCCACGAGCCGCGTACCAGCAACTTGTTGTACTCTGCCGAAAGGTTAAGTTCTACTTCGTTGTTTACCTGGTATTCCCAGCCACTGGGGTGGTAAAAGCCAAAGTTATCGTGAACAAAATCCTGTATCTGCTTTCCTTCGGCGTTTGGACCAATGGTACCTAGTTGAGCGCTTATTTTTAAATTGCTCTCGTTTTTATACAGAAAATTGAGTGTTGACCCTACATATAAATAGGCAGCAAACGGACGGTCGATTAAACCAGGCTGATCAACACCATTTATATCGGCAATACTACCGCTTTGCGGGTTAAATATCTTCTGACCCATCTCAAATCCCAAAACCTTGTTTTCCAGTTTCGAGCTTTCTTTAACATTTAATGCGTGCCGGTAGTATAAAAAGATACCATCGGTATAATACCTGTCCGAACCTTGCAGTAAATAGGAATCGTTATCCGTTTCGGCGCCAATCTCGGTGCTATGTGTTTGGGCAAATATATGGGCTGTGCTCAGCAGGCAGGTTAGCAGGGTAAAAAGTTTTAATTTCATTGGGAGTTATAAATTCAATACGAAAATAAAGAAAAGGCGGTAAAGTGCATCTTTTATCTTTAGCCCCTGTTAAAAGGAATAGCCGAAACTGAGGCCACCATATGGGTAAAAGCTTGAAGTATTGAACAGCGGGTTAAAAGTGCCTCGAAAAGTAAAGCCGCCTTCAACCGGCTGGTAGCGATAGCCAAACGTCATGGTGCCAATTACGGTTGAACTGCCACCGTGCAAACTGTGAAAATAGATCACATCGGCTATATGATTATAGTCGTTTTTATAATATACATACACTGCACCTGCGCCAACTTCAAAATATTTACCATGCTTGCCGGCGAGATAATTTAGCTGAATGGGTATAGAGGTGAATGAATCGCCGTTATCCGAAACAAAGCCAAATCCTATCCTGCCACCCAAACCATCTTTTCGTTTGGAAAAACGGGCATCGTAATTGGCAGAAAAAAACAGTCCGGCGCCGCCCAATTCAACATATACGTTTTGGGCTCTCTTAACTTTTGCTGTGTCGGCTTTTTTAACCGAGTCGGCTTTTATGGTCTTTATTGTTTGTGCGTGCAGCTGCGTACAGAAAAGTACACTGATGAAAAGAATAGCAGGAATTATTGACAGGCGTTTTTTGCTCATTAGAAAGGTTTGCGATAAAGATATTTGTTTAAATCATTATCGCAAACTAAACTTCAATTAAGACATTAAAACGTATAGCCGATGCTGAAACCACCGGCGGCGATGAGGCCTTCATCATACAAGATAGGTACAAATGCTATCCTGAAATTAATGCCGCCGTTATCCTGCTGGTAGCGGTAGCCAATGGTAGCTGTGCCAATAAATCCGGTAATATTATCAAACTGGAAAAACGACCCGTTTGTACTGCCCTGCGACCGCACGAAGGTTGTTCCGGCGCCCAACTCTAAAAAGCTGCTGCGATGTCCGTAAAGGTAATTTATTTGAAGTGGCACCGAGGCTACCCAGTTTGCACCGGTATTGTAATAGCCGGCTCCTACGCGGTATCCCCATTTGTCGCGCTGGTTGCCAAAGCGAGTATCGTAGTTAACCGTCAAGGCCAAACCAGGGCCGCCAACTTCAAGAAATACGGTGCGTGGCCGGTCAACGGAAATTATGGTTGAGTCTCTTTTTACAGTATCCTCCTCCAGGTTTTGAGCCTTCAAGCAAAAATGTGATGTGACAAGTAGTAATAAAAAAACAGCTTTTAGTAAAAAGGCCTTCTTCATTTTTTTAGATCGTTTTAGATGGGTTATTAACTAATACCATAATTAATTTATCATTATGATAGTGCGTAATACGCTCACCTGCGGAAAAAGGTTTCACATTGGTTAAGTGTTTAAACAATAACATGGGCTTTTCAAATACAAAATCACATAAAAAAAGCTGGCTTCCGTTGTGAAAGCCAGCTTTTTATGCTTTTTTGCTATGTTAGTTTATAACGTGGGCGGATTCATGATTTTTTATTGTCAGATCGATTGCATGATCCACTTTCTCATCCAAAAGAGCAAGTTTAATAACATCGCGCATATCGGTTACATAGTGAAACTGAAGATCTTTAATGTAATCTTCTTTAATTTCCATGATATCCTTTTTGTTGGATGCGCACAAGATAATTTCCTTAATGTTTGCCCGTTTGGCAGCCAAAATCTTTTCCTTAATGCCGCCAACAGGTAAAACCCGCCCGCGTAAAGTAATTTCGCCGGTCATGGCCAGGTGAGGTTTAATTTTTCGCTGGGTAAACGCAGACGTAAGAGCAGTTAACATGGTAACCCCTGCCGATGGACCATCTTTAGGCGTAGCGCCTGCAGGTACGTGCACGTGCAAGTCCCAATGGTCAAAAATCTTATTATCGATGTCAAACTCCGACGAATGCGCTTTTAAATACGCAAGCGCAATAGTTACCGATTCCTTCATCACATCGCCCAGGCTGCCTGTAAGCGTAAATTTGCCTTTACCAGGGCTCAAACTCGCTTCGATGAACAATATATCGCCGCCCACCGATGTCCACGCCAGCCCGGTAACAACACCTGCTACTTCGTTACCTTCATACAAATCCTTGTCGTATATCGGTGCACCCAGTATCCTCTCCACGTCCTTTTTGGTTACGGTAGTGTTATAGGTCTCCTCCATCGCAATGCTTTTGGCAACACCACGTACCAATGCGCCTATCTTTTTCTCCAATGCGCGAACGCCAGACTCCCGGGTATAATCAACAATCAGCTTTTCAATGATCTCCGGTTTCAGCGTAACGTCTTTGGTTTTAAGGCCATGGGCTTCGCGCTGTTTTGGCACCAGGTGCTGTTTCGCTATCTCTTCTTTTTCTTCGATGGTATAACCGCTTACTTCGATGATCTCCATACGATCAAGCAAAGCAGGCTGAATACTGCTTAATGAATTTGCTGTCGCGATGAACATTACGTTTGACAGATCAAAATCCATCTCCACATAATGATCATAAAAAGTGCTGTTTTGTTCGGGATCCAATACTTCAAGCAAAGCCGATGATGGGTCGCCCCTGAAATCGTTGCCTACTTTATCTATCTCATCTAAAATAAAAACGGGGTTAGCTGCTCCGGCTTTTTTCACCGACGCGATAATACGCCCCGGCATAGCGCCAATATACGTTTTGCGGTGACCCCTTATCTCGGCTTCATCGCGTATGCCGCCCAGGGCCATCCTCACATATTTACGCCCCAACGCCTTGGCTATTGATTTGCCCAACGACGTTTTTCCAACTCCCGGAGGGCCTACCAGGCAAAGGATGGGCGCTTTCATGTTATGTTTTAGCTTAAGCACCGCCAGGTATTCAATAATGCGTTGCTTTACTTTATCAAGGCCAAAATGATCCTTATCTAACACCTTTTGGGCGCGCTTAAGGTCAAAATTATCTTTGGTGAACTCGTTCCACGGCAAATCAAGCAGTAGCTCCAGGTAATTCACCTGTACCGAATAATCTGCCGCTGCCGGATTTATACGGGCCAGTTTTTCGAGTTCTTTGTTAAAATGATCGTTAACTTCTTTACCCCATTTCTTTTTTGCACCACGTACCTTAAGGCTGTCCAGCTCCAGATCGGGCGAACTGCCGCCAAGCTCTTCCTGTATGGTTTTTAGCTGCTGGTTTAAAAAATAGTCGCGTTGCTGCTTGTCCAGGTCAACCCTTACTTTGCTTTGAATCTGGTTTTTCAGTTCGAGCATTTGCAGGTCGAGGGTAAGATATTCCAGTACCAGGTTTGCGCGGTTCCGCAGGTTAGGCTCTTCGAGCAAACGCTGCTTGGCCAGCATATCGGCATTCATGTTTGATGATATAAAATTTATCAAAAATGAAGTGCTTTCAATATTGCGAATAGCTATTCCGGCTTCGCTTGGGATATTTGGCGACAATTGGATAATGCTCATGGCCATATCCTTAATGGATGAAACCATCGCCTTAAATTCCTTATCGTCCTTGTGTTTTATTTCGTTAAAGGGATCGATGGTAGCCTTAATGTACGGGACGCTTTGAACTTCTTCCCTTAAAACAAACCGTTTTTTCCCCTGCAATATTACGGTGGTGTTACCGTCGGGCATTTGCAGCATTTTTATGATAAGGGCTATGGTGCCAATTTTATTGAGTTGGGAAAATGAGGGGTCTTCAATTCCCACATCCTGTTGCGAAACCACCCCGATCATCCGTGAACCTTTATTAGCATCGCGAATAAGTTTAATTGATTTATCGCGACCTACGGTAATGGGAATCACGACGCCGGGGAATAATACGGTGTTGCGTAACGGCAGTATGGACAAAATATCGGGCAGAAGCTCATTATTCATCTCCTCTTCGTCTTCCGACGACATTAACGGAAAGAATTCTGAATCTTCGTTTATTACTGGTAAAGCGCTTTTAAAATCAAATGGATCGAAAGTCATCAAAAAATCGTTCATGAATGAATAAAGCCGTCATATTGTCAGCCTGAAAAAGATCAGGGGGAATAGAACCGGACAAATAGCAGTTTGCTATTACTGATATATAACGGTTCAAGACATGTGCCAATATACGGCAATAATCAACATCAATTAAGCTTACACCATAACGAATTGATTATGTGCAAATTATAAATATTGCTTTATTTTTCCTTATCTGTAAAAAAATATTGATAAAGATGAAAAAAAGTCATATAATCGCACTCTTTATTTGATAAGTTGTTGAAATTTCTAAAGAAAAACGTGCATCTGGCATAATAATTTCTTACAATATCAGTTAATGATATACTGTTTTGGTAAAAATTCGGCCCCAATGAAGTTTTCGGTTATTATTTCTTTCCTGGTTATTACAACGCTCGAAAATGCATCAGCACAAAATGCTTATGTAAAATTGGGGCAACAGGCCTTAATGGAAGGGGATTTTAAGGCAGCCGTAGCCCAGCTTGAAAGAGCCTGCCTTGTGGACTCGACTAACGCAAACGCCTTATGGATGCTGGGATACTCCTATTATCATAGCGAAAACTATAAAAAATCAATTGCTGCTTATACCAAAGAAATTGCAATAAATCCGGTTGATGCCAGCGCATACTATTACAGAGCAAGGGCCAAAAGTTATTTGGGAAAAGACAACCAACTGTCGGCGACCGAAAAGGAGAAGTACCTGATAGGCGCTATTTATGACCTTACAAAAGCCATCGCCATTGATCCAAACGATGTGAGCAATAAATTTTATCAAACCCGGGGCATTGCTTATCGCGAATACGGCGTTTTTAAATTACAATCCAGCAATCATGCCGATAAAATTCGTGGCATTAACTCCTTAAAAGCCTCAGTAGCCGATTTGGAAAAAGTACTAACCGATAACCCATCCAGATCAGATATATCGTCGCTCATCGATCTTTCCAAACAAAAACTCGACGAAGCAATCGCCAAAAGATAATTACTTTTTTATAATCCCGGTTATTTTGTAAAAATTTGCGCCCATCAATTTCACGTGCTGCATGGTTTCAATCTGATAAAGCGAATCGGGAAAGTACGTGAGTTTTTGCGTGGTGGTGTATAACAGGTTGTCGGTTTTGTTATAGATCAAAATGTAATGGACTTTTTGCTTATCCCTTTTGATGATGAGTTCGCGCACCTTTAAATTCTTTTCTTTTGCCCGGTAAATCAGCAGGCCATCTTCATCAATCACCTTATAGCTATTTTTCCAGGCAGGCTTGTTAATGTCGGCATCGGTAAAAAGGCTGAGTTCCTGCGCCCAGTCGGCTATATGTATGGTTTTAGTTTCGGTTACGGCGTTATGCTTAACCCCATTGGTTTTGGTGATAGCATCGTGCGTAACCGTTTTAAAAACAGGTAAATTTTGTTTTTTTAGCGTTGCAATCTCCCCCGCGAAATATCCTTTTAAATTAAAGGCGCCATTGTTTTTAATCTCCGGTTTGCATGCTGTAAAAAAAACAGGCAACACGAAAACGCAGATCAATCCAATGGCGCCCGGATGTTTTAGCTTAAACCAATACATTACCGGTCATTTTTTCAGGAATAGGAACACCAATCATCTTTAATATGGTTGGCGCTATGTCGCCTAATTTACCATCGTTTACATGTTTTACATCCTTATCAATAATAATGCAAGGAACAAGGTTTGTTGAATGTGCGGTATTAGGGGTGCCATCGTCGTTAATCATATAATCGGCGTTGCCATGGTCGGCAATAATGATAAACGAGTAGCCATTTTGCAAGCCGGTTTCTACCACCTCTTTTGTGCAGGCGTCCGCCGTTTCGGCTGCTTTAACAACGGCGCTAAATACGCCGGTGTGACCAACCATATCGGTGTTGGCAAAATTAAGGATAATGACATCGGGCCAGCCGCTTTTTAATTCAGGTAAAATGGCATCGCGAATGCCTGCGGCGCTCATCTCGGGCTGCAAATCGTAAGTAGCCACCTTGGGCGAAGGCACCAGCAAACGTTTTTCGTTAGTGAACTCTTTCTCGCGCCCACCCGAAAAGAAAAATGTAACGTGCGGATATTTTTCGGTTTCGGCAATCCTGATTTGATTTTTGCCGGCGTCCTGCAAAATTTCTCCTAAAGTTTGGCTCAAATCGTCCTTATCAAAAAGCACCTGTACATTTTTAAATGTTTCGTCGTACGGCGTCATGGTGATATAACGCAGACTTAATGGGTGCATGTTATATTCAGGAAAGGCCTTTTGGGTTAAAGCAACGGTAATCTCGCGTCCCCTATCGGTCCTGAAGTTAAAGCATATTACCACGTCGCCATCTTTTATTACAGCAACGGGCTGGCCATTTGCGGCAACATTTACGATGGGTTTAATAAACTCATCCGTAACATCTTTTAAATAGGATTCCTTTATGGATTGTATAACATCTGTTGAAGGCTGACCAAGGCCGTTCACCATCAGATCATAGGCCAATTTAACGCGCTCCCAGCGGTTATCCCTGTCCATAGCGTAATACCGGCCAATGGCCGATGCTATTTTAACAGGCGTACCCTGGATATGGTCCTGCAGATCGGTAATAAAATTTGCACCCGATTTTGGATCAGTATCGCGGCCATCTAAAAATGCGTGAATAAAAACTTTATCCAAGTTAAAATCATTTGCCGCATCACAAAGCCCTTTTATGTGCCGGATGTGCGAATGAACGCCGCCATCAGATACCAAACCTATAAAGTGTACACTTTTATCATTTTGTTTGGCGTATTCAAAAGCATCTTTTAATACAGGTATTTTCGGAAATTCGTTATCGTCAACCGCTTTGTGTATGCGGCCAAGTTCCTGGTAAACTACCCGGCCGGCCCCTAAGTTCATATGTCCAACTTCGGAGTTGCCCATTTGCCCCGCAGGCAAGCCAACGGCTGTGCCCGAGGCCTCGAGTTTTGAGTTAGGGTAATGTTGTAAGCAATAGTCGAAAAATGGCGTATTGGCAGCGAATATAGCGTTTGAACTGTCGTGGCGGCCATATCCCCAGCCGTCAAGAATAATTAGAGCAACTTTTTTTTTATTTTCCACAATGCAAATATAAAGGCAACGTTCTAATATGAATAAATTAATAATTTATTTAATCGGGTCGATCCCGGTTTTCAGCGGAAGCAGGTAAATTAGTTTTTTATAAACGTTGAGTTAGCGCCCCAAAACTCAATCTTTTTGTCTGCTCCCAGTCTTTTCATCGTTTTTTATTGTAACGGTCACTTATTTTTTGTGTCTCATAATTGTTATGAAGTTATTTTATCTGTCAATGCTGGTATGTATTTCAACGATTAGTCATATTTCCGTTGCAGATCCTATTGATAAAATAGCAGAACTTATCAGGCAACGAAATATTCACGAAATGGCCAAATCCTTCGCCGGGAATGTAGAAGTAACTATCCTGGGTGATGAAAATGCATATTCAAAAGCACAGGCGGAGGTTATTATCGATAAATTCTTCAACCAAAATATACCTAAAGCCGTTAAGATGCTGCACAGGGTTAACTCAAACCCCAATTACCGATTTGGCGTGTTAATCGTGAACACCAGCAACGGGACTTATCGCATTGCAATCACCCTAAAAGAAACCGACGGCAATTTGGCGCTGATCGAATTCCGTGTGGAGACGGAGGGAGTCCATGGCAAATAGTCCATAGACCATGGCAAAAACGCTAATCTTGTCAATAACAAAACAAAAACCATGGACTATGGACCATGAACCATGGACTTATATCCAAATTGTTGTTATTTTTGCGCCTTAAATAACACCCGATTTGGACAAAGCGATTATTGACCAATTTATTATAAATTCTCTTTGTGAAGATGTAGGCGACGGCGACCATACATCATTAGCCACCATCCCGGCAGGCACACAGGGCAAAGCAAAACTTTTAGTGAAGGATGAAGGTATTTTGGCAGGTATTGAACTGGCTGCAGAAATATTTCACATCATTGATGATAACCTTAAACTGAACATCTTTTTGAACGACGGCGCCAAAGTAAAGCATGGCGATGTTGCTTTTGAAGTTGAAGGTGATGCACAAAGCATCCTGAAAGCCGAGCGCCTGGTACTCAACTGCATGCAGCGCATGAGCGGTATTGCAACCAAAACCAGCCGGATTGTTGCTATTTTAAAAGGCACCAACACCAAAGTTTTGGATACGCGGAAAACTACGCCAGGCTTAAGGTACATTGAAAAATGGGCCGTTAGGATTGGTGGAGGCGTAAATCACCGTTTTGGCTTGTACGACATGATCCTGATAAAAGATAATCATGTTGATTATTCCGGCGGGATACGGCAGGCTATTGAAAACACGCTGGGGTACCTGAAAACAAACAATAAGAAACTGGATATTGAGATAGAGGTTAGAAACCTGGATGAGCTGGAGCAAGTTTTACAAACCGGTGGCGTAAACCGAATTTTGCTGGATAACTTCGGCTTCGATAATTTAAAGACCGCGGTTAATATGATTGGTGGCAGGTATATTACCGAAGCTTCCGGAGGAATAACAATTGACAATATTGCCGACTATGCCGCCTGCGGTGTGGACTATATTTCGGTAGGCGCATTAACGCATTCGGTAAAAAGTTTGGATCTCAGCCTGAAAGCAGAGTTTTGAGGCCGGGGATTTAATATCGGGCGAAAACCAATCGCCGATCTTAAAACTCAAACCTCTAAATCATAATTAAACTACAATTTAGGATTCAATTTAGTAATATTGTGCTGAGATGATAACAGCCTATTCGATATCAGCGCTAATTCTGGCTTATTTATGCGGATCTATCCCAACCGCTGTTTGGATAGGCCTGGCGTTTTACGGTGTGGATGTACGGGAATATGGCAGCGGCAACGCCGGCGCCACTAATACTTTCAGGGTGCTGGGCAAAAAGGCCGGTATCCCCGTTATGCTTTTGGATATTCTAAAAGGCTGGACAGCTACTAACCTTGCCTATTTTATAGGTGTTTCAACAACGGGCGCACCCAATTCTATCGCTTATACAAACTATGCATTAGCTTTAGGCATCGCAGCTGTAATGGGGCACCTGTTCCCTATTTTTGCCGGTTTCCGGGGCGGTAAAGGAATTGCTACTTTGTTCGGCATGATCCTCGCAATACATTTACAAGCTGCTTTATTGTGTGTTTGCGTTTTTATTGTGGTGCTTTTATTAACCCGCTATGTATCGTTAAGCTCAATTTGTGCGGGATTTACTTACCCTATTGGCGTAACCTTTGTGTTCCCCAGCAACAGGTCGGTTGTTATTTACGGCATGTGTATATGTATACTCATCCTGGTTACCCATCAAAAAAACATTGAACGCCTGCTAAAAGGCAAAGAATCGCGGGTGAATTTGTTTAAGCGAAAAACAGCCTGACGGTAAGTCCGGGAGTCGTTAGTCCTGAGTCTAAAGTCAATTTCAATTCGAGAATAAATTTATGGGGAAAAGAAAATTCCTTGAGGCACAATGGAACAATTTGTTGATGCTTAATTACGAGGTTGATCCGAAAATATTGGAACCCTACATTCCCTTTGGCACCGTACTTGACCTTTGGCAGGGCAAAGCGCTGGTGAGCATGGTTGGTTTTATGTTTGAGGAGACGCGGGTGGTGGGTATTAAATGGCCGTTCCACGTCAACTTTGAAGAAGTTAACCTTCGTTTTTATGTAAAACATTTTGATGGCAACGAATGGAAACGGGGAGCCGTTTTTGTTAGCGAGATAGTACCCAAAAGCGCTATCGTAATTATTGCCAATACGCTATATAAGGAACATTACCGGGCATTACGGATGCGGCATTCGGCAATTCCTGCCGGCAATGATCATACCCGATATTTATACGAATGGAAGCTGAAGGGGATTTGGAACAAACTGGGTGCCACCATGAGTAACCATTTTGAAGACATCCAACCCGCAAGCCCGGAAGAATTTATTTTTGAACATTACTGGGGTTATAACAGCCTGGGTGCAGCAAAAACAATGCAATACCAGGTGGAACATATCTCATGGCAGGTGGCAAAAGTAACTGAACCGATTTTTGATGCCGATGTGGCCGAACTTTATGGAAAAGCATTTGAGCCTTACTTAACAGTTAAACCTATTTCAGCATTTTTTGCAAACGGATCAGAGATTAATGTGAGGGTTGGAGAGAAGATAACCGGGTTAGTTTGAGGTCGCCAACTGAATGCGCTGTATTCTTTCAGATATTATACGGATCTATTATTCTTAAACCTTGTATCTTTTTAAAATCTTTAGCGTTATGGCTCAATAGGGTAAGATTGTGTACCACTGCAGTGGCAGCGATAACAGCATCAGCAAAATTAATTTTGTTAGCCTTTCGAATTAAAACAGTCTGATTGATAATGGCTTTGTTTATTTCAATTGTTTCTGCTATCGAGATAAAATCCTCCATTGCTTTAGTGACATTTTTATATCCCAAGAACTCGATATAGCTTACGAACGAAATGATGAAGGTATCGTCGATTGCGTCTGCAACAAAACCCAGCCCGGATTGTGGGATCCTCTTTGTCTGGAAATCAATTAAAATGTTTGTATCTATTAAAAATTTCTGTCCCATTCTTTGCGGGCCTGTTTTAGATACTTATGAAATTCTTCCCCCTCTTCTTCGGTGACAGTCCCTGCAAAGTCCGAAGGCTTTCTTTTTGGGGATGCTTCGGTTATTTCAAGAGTTAATTCGTCGACCGGGTAAAGCAGTACCTCCAACTTTCTGCCAACATAATTTTGCGGGACAGAGATATGGATATCAGTTTGTTCCGGGGTGACTATCGCTTTTACCATATTTTGTTTGCTTTTAAATAAAAGCTTTTTGTAAAATTAAACAAAATGAATGTATCAATCAATTTTAATTGGGGGTTGCCCCAACACCGCCAATATCGCCTGTACTTTAAGCAAACACTCTTCGTATTCCTTTTCGGCGTCTGCATGAAAAGTTATTGCGCTTCCGGCGTGAAAGGACAGGTATTTATTAGTTTGGTTGTATAAAAGCGACCGGATCACCACGTTAAAATCAAAATCACCGTCGGGACTAAAATAGCCCACTGCTCCTGAATAAACGCCCCGTTTGCTCCGTTCATATTGTTCCATTAACAACATGGCGCTGATTTTTGGGGCGCCCGTCATGCTGCCCATCGGGAAAGCATTTTTTATGGCCTGTACGGCTGATGTATTGTCGTCTATCTCACATACAACCGTCGATATCATTTGGTGTACCTGTGAAAAGCTATAAATGCCGAAGAGCTCTTCAGTTTTCACGGTGCCTTGTTTAGCTGAGCGGGTAAGATCATTACGCACCAGATCGACCACCATCACGTTTTCCTGTTGCTCTTTGGCGTGGTTGCGCAATTCCTGCTTAATAGCTTCGTCTTCAGCTTCATCTTTACCGCGTTTGGCGGTGCCCTTTATGGGTTGTGATATTAACCTGTTGCCCCTTTTTGCCATGAAACGCTCGGGCGAGGCACAAAGGATATAATTTCCCCGCCATTTAAAAAAGACAGAAAAAGGATTTGGGGAAACTTCGTTTAACTCCAAGAATATCGCCAACGGGTCTATAACCGCATTTTCAGCAAAAAACTCCTGGCAAAAATTAGTTACGTAAATATCACCACGGTTGATGTGTTCTTTGATTCCAGCTATCGCATTTAGATATTCAGCCCTGCTAAAGCCGGATTTAACATCTACGGTGGGTAAAGTTGTGTCGATCTTACTTGTTTTCGACTCAATGAGCTCAAAAACCTGCTGCGGGTTATCAGCAATAATTTCCGCCTCGTTTCCTTTTATAATGATGATGTGCTCAGGTACAAAAAAATAAAGATCAGGAAACGCAAGGTGGTCGGTATTGGCCGATGTTAGATGCTCGGTTTCATTTTTTAAATCATAGCCAAAAAATCCAGTTACCCAACCTGGATTAGCTTCACGGAACTCTTCCAATTGATCAAACGCGGTTCCCGCAACAGTGACAATTTCAGTTTTAACACCAACCGCTATTAAAGCGTCGAAATTTGAATATTGATCAATGGAGTTATTTGAATCGAGATAGCAAAATACATCAAACGAGGAAGCCCATTGTAAGGCTTTCTGCTTGAAGATTTCGGTATCTGATATATGTTTAAGCACTATGCAAAAATAGCAAAGACGCGCCTATGAAGCAGGCGCGTCTTTTATTAATAAAGTATTTTAAACAATTATTAGTGTAATACTAATGTTTGTACCCTGTCAGGCCCTACGGACAAATATTTTACTGGTACACCTAACTCCGCTTCCAGGTAGTCGATATACGCCTGCAGCTTAGCCGGTATTTGCGATAATTCGGTAATGCCAGTCAGGTCATCATGCCATCCGTCTATCTCCTTTAAAACAGGGACAGCATCAGCGGAGCAAATATCATACGGCATATAGTCTATCTTTTCGCCCAGGTAATTGTAATGGGTGCAGGCGTAAATTTTTTCGAAGCCGCTTAATACATCAGCCTTGGTCATTACCAGTTGGGTAACGCCATTCAACATAATGGCAAATTTTAAAGCAGGAAGATCGATCCATCCTGTGCGGCGTGGTCTACCTGTTGTTGCGCCAAATTCATGGCCGATACGGCGCAATTCTTCGCCGGTCGCATCGTTTAGTTCTGTCGGGAACGGCCCGCCGCCTACGCGTGTACAATAAGCCTTAAAGATGCCTATCACCTCACCTATTTTATTAGGAGCAATGCCCAAACCTGTGCAGGCGCCGGCAGTGGTAGTGTTTGATGATGTAACAAAAGGATATGATCCGAAATCGATGTCAAGCATGGTTCCCTGAGCGCCTTCGGCCAACACTTTCTTGCCCTTGCGCAGGTACTTGTTTACCACATGTTCTGAATCGACCAGTTCAAATTGGTGGATCAGCTCTATCGCTTCAAAAAATGCCTTTTCGCGTTCAGAGAAATCATCCACTTCCCCGTACAATGCTTTTAACATGGATACGTGTTTGTCGGTAAGCTTTTGGTAACGTTCTTTAAAATCAGGTAAAGTAATATCGCCAATACGCAATCCATTGCGCCCGGTTTTATCCATATAGGTAGGGCCAATGCCCTTTAAGGTTGAACCTATTTTGCCTTCGCCCATTTTTTTCTCAGACGCAGCATCAAGCAATTGGTGGGTTGGCAATATTAAGTGCGCCCGTTTTGCTATCATCAAGTTCTTTTTTGCTAAAAGGTCGTGCCCGGCAGCTTTCAGTTTATCAATTTCTTTTTTCAGGGTGATGGGGTCGATTACAACGCCATTACCAATAAGGTTCATGGTATTTTCAAAAAATATCCCCGAAGGTATGGTGTTTAAAACAAACTTTTTACCGTCGAACTCAAGCGTATGGCCCGCATTTGGCCCACCCTGGAAACGGGCGATCAGGTCGTAACCTGCGCTCAACACATCAACAATTTTTCCTTTACCTTCATCGCCCCACTGGAGGCCTAATAATACATCAACAGCCATTAATTTTTATTTCTTATGTAGTAATCTTCTAATTCCTAACCAAAAAACGTAAACCCTTTTTCATCGCAAAGGTATCATCATAAATATATCTATCATGATAAAAATGAAAAAGATTGATTTGGTTTAAACTTTTCTATCGCAAAAACCGGCACGCAGTTTTTCGCAATTGCCGTACAGGTTTAAAGAGTGGTGTTTTATTTCAAATTTCAACAATCCGCCCATCATGCTTTGAATTTGCTGGATACGTGGATCGCAAAATTCAACCACCTTGCCGCAATCAATGCAAATAATATGATCGTGTTGCTTATAACCGTACGATTTTTCGAATTGGGCCATGTTTTTACCAAACTGGTGCTTGGTAACCAAATCGCATGATACCAGCAATTCAAGGGTATTGTAAACGGTAGCCCTGCTCACACGGTATTTTTTGTTTTTCATGTGGATATACAGCGATTCCACATCAAAATGATCTGTTCTGGAATAGATCTCTTCGAGTATTGCGAAACGTTCAGGAGTTTTCCTGAGGTTCTTATTTTCGAGATATGCCTCGAAAATCTTTTTAACCATAGCTATGGTTTCCTGTTGGGACATTGTATTGTTATAAAGGGCAAAGTTATGAATTTAGTTGATTGATTAGAGACTAGTTAATCAGTTAATTAGAGATTAGAAAGAGAAAATGCGCAGCTAATAGAAACCTAATCCACTAATAAACACGAACTAATGTTCTTTTTATTTCTAATCACTAATCTCTAATTAACTAATCTCTAATCTCACGACACCTTCTCGACCATCGAATCAAAACGGTTAACGCCGGTTACGCCTTTAACGGTCTTTAGCTTTTTTATCAGGTTATCCAGGTGCTCGGTATCGTTTACATAAACCATAATTGATCCTTCAAAAATGCCGTTATCGCTATCAACCGTTATCGAACGCATGTTAACCTTAAAATCGTTTGATATTATCGTTGTTAACTTATTTATAAGGCCAACATCGTCGATGCCGGTAATCCTTAGCCCGGTTAAAAATGCCAGTTCCTGCTGGTTGGTCCATTTTGCCTTTACAATACGGTAGCCATAATTAGCCATCAGTTTGGCGGCATTGGGGCAATTTGTTCGATGGATCTTTATGCCATCGCTAACTGTCACAAAGCCAAATACATCGTCACCGGGGATTGGATTGCAGCAATTGGCCAGTTTATAATCAATTTTCTGCATATCTTCACCAATAAGCAGCATATCGCTGTCTTTGGATTTCAGGTTACGCATCAGGCTTTGTACCTGCTCTGCTTCTATTTTATCCTGGGGTTTATTTTCAATTACTTTTTCGGAAGCCTGGTACTCTTTCAGGTCCTTCATATCGATAACGCCCTGTGCTACGTTATAAAAAAGATCCTGGGTTGACTGTAGCTTAAAATAATAGCTCAGCTTGTGGATATTCTCAGAGTTGTAAGTGATTTTCAGCGATTTCATTTTACGCTCCAGTATCTCTTTACCATCCTCCGCAATTTTGCGTTTCTCTTCTTTTAAAGCCGACTTGATTTTTGCCTTTGCTTTGGCGGTTACTACTATGTTGAGCCAATCTTCCTTGGGCGTTTGCTTGCTCGAGGTTATGATTTCCACCTGGTCGCCATTTTGCAGTTTGTGATTCAGCGGAACCAGTTTGTGGTTAACCTTGGCGCCAATACAGCTTGCGCCAACATCGGTATGTATCTCAAAAGCAAAATCGAGCGCGGTTGCATTTAAGGGCAACTGAATAAGCGCTCCCTTGGGTGTGAAAATGAAGATCTCATCGGAGAACAGGTTCATTTTAAAATCATCCAGGAAGTCTAGCGCGTTCGAGTCGGGGTTTTTAAGCATATCCCGCACTTTTTGTACCCACTGATCCAGGCCACTATCTGTTGCTGATTCCTTATATTTCCAGTGAGCCGCAAAACCTTTTTCCGCAATTTCGTTCATCCGTTTGGTACGGATCTGCACCTCAACCCACTGGCCGCGGGGGCCCATAACGGTTGTGTGCAACGACTCGTACCCATTTGCTTTGGGCGAAGAGATCCAGTCGCGTAACCTGTCGGGATTAGGGCGATAAAGATCGGTCACTATCGAATAAGCCTTCCAGCAATCGGCTTTTTCCCCGTCGGGTACACTGTCCAGGATTATCCTGATGGCAAAAAGGTCGTAAACCTCCTCAAAGGGGATGGCCTTTTTCTTCATCTTGTTCCAGATGGAGTGGATTGACTTAGGGCGCCCAAAAATATCTGCTTCCAGTCCCTGGCCTTCCAATACTTTTTTTACCGGTTCAATAAAATCCCTGATAAATTTTTCGCGCTCCGCCTTCTTTTCATTCAGCTTCATTTTTATCGTCTGGTACATCTCGCGCTCCATGTATTTCATGGACAGATCTTCCAGTTCCGATTTAATGGCATATAAACCCAGCCTGTGCGCCAGCGGCGCGTACAGGTAAACCGTTTCCGACGATAGTTTAAGCTGCTTATCGCGCGGCATAAACTCCATGGTACGCATGTTGTGCAGGCGGTCGGCCAGTTTTATCAATATCACCCTTACATCATCGGCAAGGGTAAGCAGCATTTTGCGGAAATTTTCGGCCTGTAAGGAACTGTTGGTATCAAAAACGCCCGATATTTTGGTAAGGCCATCAATTATCATGGCCACCTTTTTACCAAACTCCCTTTCAATATCATCCAGGGTCATGTTGGTATCCTCAACAACATCATGCAACAATGCGCACACGATTGAGGTAGTACCCAGGCCAATTTCTTCGGCGGCAATTTGCGCAACGGCAATTGGGTGGTATATATAAGGCTCGCCCGATTTGCGGCGCATATCCTTATGGCTTTCAAGGGCCATATCGAATGCTTTGCGTATCATGCGCTTGTCGCCTTTTTGCAAGGTCGATTTACACGCACGCAGCAAAGCACGGTATCTCTTTTTTATTTCATTCTTCTCTGCTTCCGGATCAATCACTATTTCTTTCATCGCTGGGTATCATTATAAAATATCATTAACTTGCAATAAAAATTATAATTGCATGTTATAATCGAATACCAAAATAATTGCGTTAATTTTGTATTACGTAAAATTATGAAATTTATTGGTTTCCTGTTGTTGTTTTGTTGTTCGCTGGGAACATTAATGGCCCAGCCGGCTACACCTAAGCCTGTGGATAAACCTGCACCGCTGATTCTTGGCAAATATGATACCATCAAAACTTACCTGACAATTGATAGCGGCAAACTGCTGCCCTGGATAGTTTTAGAAGATGTTAAAATAAATGATGTCCGGATTTTTAAAAGCCAGGCCGACCGGGACGCGTTTAACCGTTTACGGTATAATGTGCTTAAAGTATTGCCTTACGCACGTTTTGCAGGGCAACGCTACCGTAAACTACAACGGGACCTGGCTTTAACTGGCGATAAACATAAACAAAAGCTACTCGTTGATTCCTGCGAAACGCAAATTAAAGATCTGTTTAATAAAGAAATTAAAAATCTGACAATTAGTCAGGGCGAAGTGTTAATTAAGTTAATTGACCGCGAAACCGGCAATACCAGTTATGCAATGGTTAAGGATATGAAAGGAGGCTTTAAAGCCTTTGTTTACCAATCCGTAGCCAGGCTTTTTGGGCATGACCTGAAGGAAACCTACGACCCTGATCAACAAAAAGATATTGAAGCGATACTTGCGCAAGCCGGGTACACTTCATCGAACGACTAATAATGATTGATAACACTATCTACCAGTTTAATGTTCAAAAATTAAACGGTGAAGAGGTCAGCCTGACCGAATATAAAAATAAAGTCCTTTTAGTTGTCAATACCGCCTCGCAATGTGGCTTTACGCCGCAATTAAAGGAACTTGCTGACCTTAAAGATAAATTTGCAGGTGAAGACTTTGAAATACTTGCTTTCCCATCAAATGATTTTGGCGGACAGGAACCCCTGGACGGTAAAGAATTAGCTGCATTTTGTGAAGTACAACGCGTTAACTACCCTGTTTTTGAAAAAATACGGGTACGGGGACCATATGCACATCCGCTGTATAAATTTTTTGCCGATAAAAAGGAAAACGGGAAACTCAGTTCGGTTCCCAGGTGGAATTTTCATAAATTTTTAATCGGCAGGTCGGGTATGGTATCCGATTTTTATTTTCCGTTTACTAAGCCAACTTCTTCAAAAATCAGGAAGCGAATTGCGAAATTGCTGGGGAAGTAGGTGTTGGAGATTAGAGGTTGGAGATTAGAGATTAGATTAAGATAAAACTGTATACTGGGTTTAGCCTTTGGCTCTTGATTCTTAAAAAAATGACTAAATTAGATATATTAGTTTTATCCGTGCATCCCGACGATGCTGAACTTGGTTGCGCAGGCACCATTTTAAAACACATTGAAGCAGGCAAAAGAGTTGGTATTGTTGATTTAACCCAGGGCGAATTAGGTACCCGCGGTTCCGCTGAAATAAGGGCCCTGGAAGCAGCGGAAGCTGGCAGGATACTTGGCCTGTCCGTTCGTGAAAATATTGGCATCCCCGACGGCTTTTTCCAAAACACCCGCGAATACCAGTTAAAAGTTATAGAGGCTATACGTAAATATCAACCCGAAATTATCATTACCAATGCCTACCATGACCGGCATCCGGACCATGGCCGTGCCAGCGACCTGGTTGAAGCATCGGCATTTTTATCCGGACTTCGTAAGGTTGAAACCTTTGAAAACGGTGAACTACAGGATGCCTGGCGCGCAAGTTTAGTGCTGCATTTTATACAGGACAATTATATACAGCCCGATATTTTGGTTGATATAACCCAACACTGGGACAAAAAAATTGAAAGCATTTATGCTTACGGATCGCAGTTTTACAATCCGGATTGGGAAGGTGATCCTCAAACCTATATCTCCTCGCCCGAGTTTATTCAAATTATTGAATCCCGCGCCCGCGAGTTTGGTAAAAGCATTGGCGTAAAATATGCTGAAGGCTTTACCTCAAAGAAGATTTTGGGGGTAGATAGTTTATTTGATCTGAGGTAGGGGTTAGAGACTGGAGATTAGAGATTAGTTAATTAGAGGTTAGTCAATCCGTAAAAACTAATCTCTAATTAACCAACCTCTAATCTCTAAATTACGCCCTTATATACTCGAAGCGATTATTCTCATTGCTTCTTTCCCGGCGCAATTTGCCCTCGTTGGCAAGTTTTAACAGTATACCCGAAAGTTCTGAAGTTTTAAATTCCGAATCGAAATTATCTTTGCAATAATTTGCGATGGATGATATAGATCGTGCAGTATCAAAAAAATCTGTTGATAACAGTTGATTTAATATTTTGGTTGCCCCCGGCTTTTTAGGGCCCCGTGCATAAGCGTAATTGCCCTCATCTCCGCCACGCTGCTTATATCCCCTTTTAATAAATACTTCAGCACCATCTCCGTCGGTCTTCTCCAACTCCATCAGGGCATCTAATAATCTGTCAACAACTTTTACCTGTACGGCCTCTGATTTAAATGAATTCACAACTTCCGAAATATCCATCAGTTGCTTTTTTAATTTTTCGATGTGCTTGCTCATGACAATTATACCTGTAATTATTTTCCTTTTTCCTCAAAATTAACACGCATAATATCCCAAAATATTGCCTTTATTGGCGAAATTATAGGATATATTAACACGCTAATACTTGGGAAGTATAAAGGTTGCAATTAATGGCAAATTAAGCACGTTTTCCGCCTAATTTATTGATATAATGGCCTTTTGTAGCAAAGGTTTTACATTCATTAAAACGCCTGGCAAATATTTTCAAGTATGGTAAGGCCCAAATCAATATGCTCTTTTTCAATAATAAGTGCGGGCCTGAAACGTATGGTCTTATCGCCGCAGCCCAGGAACATTACGTTTTTTTCGAGCCCGGCGTTTATGAAATTATCGCGGGTATTTTTGTCCGGAAAATCAAAAGCGGTAAGCAGCCCTTTTCCTCTAACATTGCTAATCAACGGTTTACGTGCCGAAATATCGAGCAACCGATTCTGGAGATACTCGCCGGTTTCGGCGGCTTTGGCGCACAAATTGTCTTCTTCAATAATTTCCATTATCCGGCTGGCGCGCACCATGTCAACCAAACTGCCGCCCCAGGTGGAGTTTATCCGCGAAGAAACATTAAATACATTGTTCTCTATTTCGTCAACCTTGCGGCCGGCCAGGATACCGCAAACCTGCATTTTTTTGCCAAAGGCTAATATATCAGGCCTGGCTTTTTCACCAAAATGCTCATGCAGCCAAAATTTACCGGATATGCCTACGCCGGTCTGCACTTCATCGTAAATAAGCATAGCCTCGTTTTCGTCGGCCAATATGCGCAGTTGTTCCAAAAACTCTTTCCTGACATGGTTATCCCCGCCTTCGGATTGGACAGGTTCAATAATGATGGCACATATATCGTCCTTATTCTCTTCAAAAGCCATTTTTATCTGGGCGATAGAAAGTTCCTCCCTCCGCAGCAAATCTTCGTGATTGTCATCCGAATAAGGGAACTTCATCTTTGGGATGGAAACCCTGGGCCAATCGAATTTGGCAAACCATTTGGTTTTAGCTGGCTGTGTATTGGTTAAACTTAAAGTATAACCGCTGCGGCCATGAAAAGCCTGTTCAAAATGTATCACTTTAAACCCAATCTCTTTTGTATAACCTTTTGCGAAGTTTTTCTGCACCTTCCAGTCCATCGCAGTTTTTAAAGCATTTTCAATAGCCAGCGAGCCGCCTGCTATAAAAAAAGCGTGCGGAAGGTATTCAGGTATGCCCACGCGGCTGAAAGTCTCTACAAACTGGGCGTATTGCGTGGTATAAATATCGGAGTTTGATGGGTTGGTTAATGCAGCCAGCATCAGGTTCTTTTTGAACACCTCGTCATTCACCATTTTGGGATGATTATAACCTAAAGGCACCGATGCAAAACAGGTAAAAAAGTCGAGCAGGGTACGGTCGTGTTTGGCATCGTAAATATAAACGCCTTTACTTTTCTCCATGTCAAAAGTAAGGTCGAAGCCATCGGCCAGTATATGCTTATTTAACGTAGCCTGAACGTTCTCGGGGGATACAAGTAGGTTATACATAACGGTTTGATTTATTCAAATTTACTTAAAAAAGCCCTCAAAAACAAAATTTAGGCGGTTTTTGAACCGAACGGCCAAAAAG
>Ga0206865_1132_pt1 | contig 21557 bp, 18 predicted proteins | sample Alteio_BWOrgCont_39_FD_152628 | JGI IMG/M metagenome (GOLD analysis project Ga0206865, IMG submission 152628) | Enriched cells from forest soil in Barre Woods Harvard Forest LTER site, Petersham, Massachusetts, United States -... | ecosystem: Environmental > Terrestrial > Soil > Temperate forest >...
AATTACAATTTGATTATAGATTCCCCACGGCATGTTATATTTTGCGTTTATATTCGTATTCCAAATACCCTGCGGGCTTTGAGAACCGATTTCACCGCTATCATCATTAAAAATCTCATTGTTCAGATTCTGGCTGCTCGCCTGTTCCAGATGGACGTAATCCACCACGTGCTGATTGCCGTTGGCATCCTGGTCCAGGATATAGACTTGCAATCGGTTCGTCGTCAGCAGTCCCCATTGCGGAATATAAAACGGGTTATTATTTAGTCCTGGCGGGCCGGGCGGATGTGTCTCAAAAACCGCTGTCATGTATTGCCCTACTGGGTTGAAATAATTCGTGGGAATCAAAGAGGGAACCGGGTAGCCGGTAGCGGGAAGAGTGCCCGGCGTATTGGCTGCATTTGGCGACCGGTACACGCAATTCGACATGGACAGATAATTTGTGAAGTTCACCGGCACATAGAAGGAGTTGGCGTTGGGCTGGCCACCTACCCACGTCCCGGATCCTGCCCAACCTCGGAACGGAAATGTGTACGTGCCCACGGCTGCAAATCCAACCGGCGTCAGTGGTTGGCTGGCCCCTATACCCGCACCGCCGTAATCCGGGACTAAACCCTCAGTATCGCCCGCGTTGTACGCGTCGCTATTCGTAAGATACATCTGGGAAAGCAACTGCCAGCCTACCGTAAAGTTGTCCATGATGCTATTACTGTAGGAATTCCAGAAATCCAATCCACCGGAAGCATTCAAGCTAAACATATACATCTGGTTCGTTTGAAGAATTGGCAATACGGCATTGGGCGTCGCACCGTTGATGTTGCGCGTAAATTGCAGGCGGCGGGTCACGCCCACAATGTTTTCCACCACAGATTCATTGAAGTTGGGGAACCCTTTCCTGGCCCCGATGATCCACGGCACGCCATAAATATTGGTCGCCAGATTGACGTAGTATTGTGCGTTGCCATATCCGGAATTATATGCCGAAATCAATGTCGCCACATCTATCGGCGGAGCTAATTGCGGGTCACTTGTGCCATTGTTGGTAATTGTGACGATATTCGTATATCCGGTGATATAAACATTTGCGAAGTTGTTCTGGTTCGTCACCGTGAACAACGGTCGATAAACCGATGGATAATAATTGGTGGAAGTCGCTTCATACATATTGGCCGCCAGTTGCAGCAGCCGGTTCACCGCCGGTGTATAAACAAACTGGTTGCTCACAAACACAGGAATATCCGAGATTCCAAAGGAGTTGGTCATGTTTAACGTGGCCACAAAATTCGTGTTCAACGTCGGTATGAAATTGGTCGCCACCCCGGCAAAGACCAGGTTGGTGTAAGCCGTTGACCATGTGGCCGTGTACGTTTTCAGTATCCGGTCCGCGGCGTTCGTGAAAAAGGCGATCGGCGTCCACGGGATAAAATTTGTCGCATTGGCCGAGCTGTTCGTGTAATCAATATTATCGTAGTTCAGGTTCATCTTACCTGATTCAGGGCTGGAATCCGTCCCCAACTGCGACAGCATCCGGTAAAACGTGTACCGGTCGTAAGTGGAATTGGTCGTGCCCGCCGCGGCCAAACGCGTTGGAAAGTCGGATCCGCTGCCAAAATTTAGCGCCGACACCCCGTTGGTGGTGTCCGCTACATTGAACAAGTCGGACGGCAGGTCATAAAAGTGGTTGGTGTTATCCGCACCCGCCCACGGCAACTTGATGTTTTGGGCAAAGAGGGTGTAATTGGTATCGAAGTTGGTCTGCAGATCCAGATCGTTATAACCATCCACGCTGCCATTGACGAAAAAATTGGCGTAATTGAGGCTATTGGGATTGAACAGATTGCTGACCGATTCCAATGAGTTGTAATTTTCCCCATACCGGTAATCCAGCAGCGAGAACGCATCCGCAAAGGCATATCCGCCATTGAATGCGTTGGGGGCATTGCCCGGGAATCCTTGTTCATATTGATATTCTTCGTGCGTAGACAATGGTGGATCCCATTGGTTCGTGTTCAGGTCCGCCAGAAATGCCGCCATGTTGATTTCCCATGTCCCCGCCCCCTGGTTTCGGTAATAACTGTCCTTGGTAAGATCCATCGGTGTTGTAGGATTGCCGTAATCCGGGATCAGGCTCTGGTTATGGATTGAATTCAAGTCCAGCCCGTTCCCAATCGGCACCGCAATGAACGCGAACCGCGCAATCGCTTTATTATTTGGACCATAAGGTTGATCGGGATGCTCCAGCAGGCCGATCCATTGCGGGTCGCCCATTTCATAAGTGTACTCGGTGTTTCCATTGATTGTGTTGGTTATCGGGTTTCCCTGTGCATTTAATGTCACCACCGGCACCAACCCGCTGTCTTCAAACTGGCCGTTGCGGTTCAGGTCCAGGTAAAACCGGAAATCATTCGTCCCGTTTTGCGGAATATACACCGGCACACGCGGGCTGTAATAAAGATTGGCCAGGAGCTGTAGATAATCATTACCGATGACCGGCGCACCGTTCGGATAATAATAATTTACATCATACCGGTTGGTATAGTCGCCGGGCGCGGTACTGAACCCGCCGGGATAGGTATAATTCGTCGAAACCAGCAAACCAAAATTAAATGGATTGGCCGCGGGTGTTCCGGCCGAATTGACCCCTCCCGCGGTGATATTGGCAATGACTTGCGCCTCGGCGGTGGCCAGGCCGGCGTCCGTCGCCAATCGCGCATTGGCGGCGTCCGTCGTCGTCGTCACCGACGCCCGTTCGCGCCGGCTGATCGCCAGGAACGCCAGCGCCATGATCAGCGTCACCGACAACATGATCAGCGTGATGATCAACGCAATGCCGTTGCGTTTCTTGTCACCCGCCACTTGCCGCATGTCACTTTTAATTCTCATTGATAAGCCGATGGATCCACCTGCGGAATCGAGACCCGCTGGCGGAAAATATGCACTGCGCCCGCACGACCCGAGAGATAATTCGATTCCGCGTACACACTCATTGGTGTCTGGCCCGACTGTCCCAGCGATTCCGCTCGTTGCATTGTCCGGTCCTCCAGCGTGGCCATCTGGATCTCCACACTCGCCGGCAATGCGTTGCTGAAAAATATGCATCCCACCTCACCACCCGGCCCCGGGCACGGCGGTTCAAACCAGGTATTTCCCACCACGTATGACTGCCCGGGAACATAGCCGTTTGTCAGCCATACACCATTAGTGTTATAAACGCGAACGGTCAAACCCACCACCCCGTCCATCAGATGGCTCATGCTCGTCCATTGGTCGTTAAGGATTTCGCTTTGGAAGGCATTGAACAACGTCGAGGGGCTGTTTTGGATGCTTGTCTGGGCCGAAAAACGATATAGCGGATACAGGGAAAGGCTGGAAGAGGTTTTTGTGTTCACGATATAACCCACTCCCGTCCACATTGTATTCTGGCGGCCCAGCATGAAAAAATATTCCAACTGGTTCGTGCGCATTGCGCCGTTGGCGCTGCCGATCAGCGGCTGCACCAGCGGCTGGTAAAAAGCCGAATTGTTCGTCACAAAAAAATTCACCGGTTCGTTGTTGAAGGCCATCCCGCTCACGCCCAAAGCGTAATTGTTGCCCAGGGAAAACCCTTCCGATGGCGCCATCCCGCGCAGATCCGCCGTCATCAATTCCATCGTCGCGCGTCCGTTCTCCAGGACGTCGGATGACGTTACGCTCGCGCGGAACGCCGCCTGCGTGTTTGAGAACACCGCCATCAACACCAGCACGATCAGGCTCAGTATCCCCATCGCCACCATCACCTCCACCAGAGTGAATGCGGCCGAACCAAATTTTGCGCCAGCTTTTGGAGTGCGGCGGCAAGCGGAGCGCGACGCCGCTTTTTGTGCGCCACTCGTCTGCAAAAGCGGGTTTGCCCCCTGGCACTTGTCACTTGCCACTTTTCTATCGTAAATCGCAAGGCTCATGGCGGCGACCCTCCCATGTTCGACTCCGCCGTGATATCCGTGTTGGGCGTGAACGCCTGCGGCCGGAAGAAATACAGATTGCCCTGCCACGCATCGCTTGCCAATTCGCCCGCGACCATCGTCCGGTAACTTTGCATGCCCGGACCCAGGCTGCCGTTGGGCTGCTGCGGCCAATGGAAAAACAACCGCAACTCGTACAGGTTGGCCTGCATATTATAGTTATAATCCACTCCGGCGGTGGCCGTCGGCGGCGCCATCGGCACCGGCACATTCTGGACGATCATCCGGTATGTAAACGACGATTGCCGCATGATGCCGCCACTGTCTTGCGGCGGCTTCTCCACTGCCAGCCCGCTGATGGAATAAACATACGCGACGATATGATTGCTCCAGTAATTGGCGTTCCCGCCCGGATTCGGTGAACCATTAGCGGTCTGAAACTCCGGCGTGGTCAATAATCCGATGATATTTGTCCCGGAATTGATGGGCGTATCCAGGCCCGCCGTCGTTGACTCCGACCAATAACCCGGGGCAAGTGAGACGCTGTTATAAGTATAACCATTCACACCCGTGCCTGCGATCGTGACAGCGCCGTTGGCCGGCTGGTATTCCGTCCATGTGTTCGTGATGGCATAGACGTAATTCGTCAAATCATCCGCGCCTTTCGTGCCATTGCGGATGTCTTCCATTAAAATCGTCGCATCCTGGTTGATGACCGTCTCCTCGCGAACGTCCTTTTGCGTGCGCATCCCGATCGGCAGCACCCCGATGATTCCCACCAGCGCGATCCCGATGATCGCCAGACTGATCGCGATCTCCACCATTGTAAACCCCTGGCAAGTGGCATGTGCCACGTGCCACGTGCCACGTGCCCCCTGACACTTGTCATTCGTTCCTTGGCCTCGAAACGAAACAACGCTCCGCACCGCCACACTTTCCCTTTGGCGATTTCTCGGCACCTGCCATTTGTCACTTGTCACTTTAAATTTCATTGCACCTGGTGGTAAAGCATCGTCGCCCGGCCCGTCAACGGGTCGATATGCAGGACATTAAACGTGATGTTGGTGCTGTTGCCCGGCGGCGTCTCGAGCAGTTGCGCCGGGTTGAACTGCAGCGCCTTGGTGGAGGGATCGATCGCCGCCATCACACTGCCCTTCACCAGCGGAATATCAACTCCGTTGCCGGCATAATCCTGGTCGTTGGCCGTGATCAGCTGTCCCAGATAATTGAATGCGATATACGGCAACCATGCCCCGTTGGTCCCCGTTTCCGTGGGGAACGGAATGTTATTGGTATAATTGAACGGATTGATCCGGAACGAACTTTGCGAATTTGCCGGATCCGAAAAAACGAACGGCGATGAGGGCTGCGTGAACTTCCAGGGCGCAATGAAAGTCCCCTGCGGCAGGTTCTGCCATGGCGCCAGATAATGCCATTGATGATTGCCGGGCTGGTCTCCCAACGCGCCATACGCCACAAACGTATAACCGCTCAACTGGTCGTCGCACAGATTGGACGAAGCCATTTGTTGCGGTACGGTCATCTTGTTGAATTCGTTGTACCATGCCGTGTTCGTCCAAAAACTCATCGGCACAAAGACCATATAAACCGTCGTGCGGTCCGCCAGGGCCAGTTGCCGCGCCCGCCCCACGTCGCGCAATAATTGTTGTGTGGCGCCCACCGAAGCGTCCGATTTCCCGAACTCCTTCAACGCCGGCACCGTCAACGCCGCGATGATCCCCAAAATCGAGATCACCGTCAGCAACTCGATCAATGTGAAGCCCCCGGTGTGGCGACGGACAACCCGCGCAGCTCTTGGACTGCGGCGGCAAGCAGAGCGCGACGCCGCTTTGGCGGATGGCGTCATATCCACAGACATATTGCCATTCAAAAATAACTGTGACCTGAAAGCGGTGTCATGGCCACCGCACTCCAAGACGCAAGCGTTCGCGGAAGCCAAACCAAATTTTGCGCCAGCTTTTGGACTGCGCCACTCCTCTGGCGCTTTCGCCCTCCCTGCCTCGCGCCTCGCGCCTATGCTATCATTTCTAAATTTCACAACTTCACACTTTCAAAATTATTTCCAGCTACTACTTCCAGCTCAAAACATTGTCCTTGTTTTCATAATCATTCGCCGGGTCACTGGGGTCGATCAATCCCTTTGGTCCCGCCGACCAAACCATCACTTTGCCGTGATACGCCCAATTGTTGGGTGCATTGGCGCTATCACCCGGGTTCTGGACCAGGCCCGGATAACCGCCCGACGAGATAGTATTCGCCCGGTAAAATGCGTCCTCGCAAAAGTCGTCATAATTCAGGTCCATCGTGATGACATACGGATACCCCCACGGATCGCGATACACGAGGTCCTGCCCCAGCCCCGGCGTATTGTCGGCGGCCGAGTTCGTATCGCCGTTGAAACTCAGGTGCAGATAGAGGTTTTGTTGCGGGTTTTTTTGGTAATTGGCGTTGAGGGTCGGAGTGCTCGTGTTAGGGTAATTCGTCAAATCCAGCAAAATGGACATCACTTCGTCATTCGTCCTTTGATAGCCGGGTGTGAATACCGACCCACCGTTAAAATTTCCGCCGTACGTAAAATCAGGATTCGCCGCCGCCTGCGCATTGGTGGAGACCGGAAACCGCCCGTAATCCGAATCATATTTCTCGATCGCATTGGCAAGTTGCTGCGCCTCCGCTCCCGCCCTGACTTCCAGCGCGTGGTTATGGGCCGCCGTGAGCGCCGGCAGCAGCATCGCCGCCAAAATGGCGATGATGGCGATCACCACGAGCAGTTCGATCAGCGTGAAGCCGGAACGAGGCCGGCGCGAAGTAGGAAGATTGGTTTTCATATTCTTGAGTTGGATTGGAAAGCGGCTGCCCATTGTTGCAGATTCGGAGGGACGAGTTACACGAGTCCCTGGAACCTTCAAACCGTCGGGGCGAACCGACAATGGGTAGGGCGGCGCTGCTGCGCCGCCGGCTTGCCGCGTCGTAGCGAAGCGAAGACGGGCAGGGCGAGGCTCCTGCGGGGCCTTGAATCCTAAATCGCCAATCGTAAATTTCTTGATGCCCGCTTCCCACGCGCACTCCTGCCATTCAACCGCCACCAGCTGCCGGCAGCGGCCCTCAAGATTCAGGGTTGTATGTGTCTTTCTCATGGTTGCCTCACGGATAGGGCGCATTGATCTGCACCTTGCTGCTCCAATTGCACACCAGGTTCGTCTTTCGGTTGATCACCAGTTGCGCCCACAGGTCGTACGAATTGGGATTGTTCGTGCCCGGATAAGCATACCGCCAGGGGTTCGCCCCCTGGATTCCAGCCGGCGCGTAACCCACGTCCGGCCCGCCCACCGACACCACCAAAAAGTAATTCGTCGAAACGCTGTTGGTGATGTTCCCAAGTTGATTGGCCTTCAGGTCCAGCAGGAAATCCCTGGCTTGCGCGGAATCGTCTCCGCCCGACCCAAGCTTGTTGCAATTGATGAATCCGCTTAAGCCAAAACCAAGTGGATAACCGTCCGCCGCGCCGTCCAGCGTCGTGAAAATCCCGTTGTTGTTCGTCGTCCCGACCAGTTCATAGTATAGTGGATTGATCAGCACATTGGTGCCCGCCGGCGGATAAGTCCCGTGCGCGGCCTTGTAATTGTCCAGCGCCGCCTCGATCTTGCCCATCTCTGCCGTCGCCGTGTTGATATATTTCGTGTGTTGCACTCCGCCCGTCACCACCAGCAGGAAACCCGCCAGCACCCCGATGATGGCGATCACCGCCAAAAGCTCTACCAGCGTAAAAGCCGAAATCGTCCGGAAAGTTCCCCGATCCATCACACGGCTGCTTGCTGCCGATTTGTTTTTCATGTGCATTTATTTTTCTCTCAATTCATCTTCCATCCGTTCGCTCAACCATTGCTTGATCATGCTCTGGTAATTCAAATACCGCGACCGCGCCAGCCGCTTGATCCGCGCCAGCATCCGCGGGTCGATCCGCAGCGTGATCGTCACCGACTCCGAGGACTCGCTGCTCCCCGCCATCGCCCCTTCCATCAGCCGCAACGCCGGCCGGTTCTCCGACCAAAAACCCGCCTCCGCCCCTTCACTGTCGAAGAGCGGCACGTCGTCCCAGTTGGCAAAAGTTCTCATCTAAAATTACGTTCATCCTCATCCTCGCCGCCAACCGCGCCTTAGGCCCGCGTAGGCGGATCACGCATTCAACGTCTGGTCCATCTTTCGCTGGTAAAAAAATCTCTCTTCCGGCTCAAACACACGGGCCAGCATCACCCGGATCAATTTCCCGTTCGTGCGATACACACTGAACACCCCAATGCCGCCCGAAGACATCCCCAGATTGAAAAACCGCGCCTGCACACTGAACCGCGACGAGTCAGGCAAAAGCCGGATGGCAAACGAATCCTCGAACGATTCTTCAATTTCTCGTTGAGTCAAAGAACTATCCATTTCAAACGGCGGATTATTCCAATCAAAATCCATAACAGACTAATTGTATACAATACGCCCATGCAATGTATTTACTTTGTATTTACCTGTAGGCATGGCTTTTGTCAATGATTCTTTGTGAGTTTTAAGCGTTTTTACCCTTTTTTAAGCATTTTTGCCCCACCAAGCGCATATTTCCCCCTCGCTCCCTTCAGTCACATATGCATACTCACTAGTCCGCCAACTAGTTCGCCAACCAGTCCGCCCAAGTACCTTTGATCCAGTGAGACACTTTTTGAACCATTTATTACCTTTTTCAAACACCCTTTTTACACCTTTTGACGCTTTTCACCTTTGTGCAGAAAAAAGCCGTTTTTGGCAAGCAATTAACTACTACCACCACCGCTGTCGTCACCACCGCTCATGTTACTGATCATGGCGATCAGAGGGAGGAACATGGCTATGACAATACTGCCAACGATGACTGCAAGGAAAACGATCATGATCGGTTCCAATAACGAAGTCATGGCGGAAACGGCATTGTCCACTTCTTCATCGTAGTTGTCGGCAATCTTCAAAAGCATTTCAGGCAAAGCGCCGGTTTGTTCTCCCACGTCCACCATGCTCACGACCATCGGCGGAAACACCCCGGAAGCTTCCAGCGGCGCGGTGATGGTTTCACCTTCCTTGACGCTTTCATGCACCCTGACCACGGCATTGCTGATGATGACATTGCCGGCGGTTTCTTTGACGATGGTGAGCGCCTGCAAAATCGGAACGCCGCTGCTTACCAGCGTGCCCAGAGTACGGCAGAAGCGCGAAATAGAAACTTTGCTGATGACCGGCCCCGTCGGCGGCATCTTCAATTTGAACTTGTCCCAGACATAACGCCCGGATTTGGTTTTGTTGATGAGCAACATGAAAATCACCACGCCTACCGCGGTGATCCCCATCGTCGTCAAGATGTGGTTCTTGATAATATCGCTGACGCCCAGGACGAACAGAGTGAAACCGGGAAGCTTCATATTCATCCCAGCGAACACGTCCTTAAATTTTGGCACTACGAAGGTCATCAACATGATCAAGATGCCGGCGGCCACAATCATCACGGCCACGGGATAAAACAATGCAGCCTTGACCTTGCCCTTGATCTTTTGCGCCTTTTCAGAAAACTCGGCGAGACGTTTCAAGACCACTTCGAGCACGCCACCCAGTTCGCCGGCCTTCACCATGTTGACGAACAGCCGGTTGAACACTTTTGGATGTTGCGCCAGCGCCTCGGAAAATGTGCTGCCGCCTTCGATGGCCAGGGCCAGCTCTCCCAGGATACGCTTAAGCGTGGCATTGCGCTCCTGCTTTTCCAGCACGCGCAATCCGCGCAGAAGTGGAAGACCGGCATCCACCAGGGTTGCCAATTGCCGTGTGAACGTCGTCAAGACCTTCGGTTTCACTTTTCCGCCAAAGCCGGGGATCTTCAACTCGATGCTCATCCCCCCGCCTTTTCTCCCGGCTTTGGCAGGTTTGGCTTTTCCCTTTTTGCCGGCGGCCTTGTCCTGGATCTTTTCGGCTTCGATGATCTTGGTGGGGAAGAGTCCCATTTCCTTCACGCGACCGATGGCCTCGTTTTGGGTGGCGACTTCGATGCTGCCTTTGGTTTCCTTTCCCCGGTTATCCAGGGCTACATAATCAAATTTAGGCATAACGACAAACGTCAGGTGTATTTGACGACTTCTTCTATAGTTGTATCACCTTCGAAGATACTTCGCAAGCCGTCATCGCGCAAGGTCACCATGCCAAGTTCCACGGCTTTCTGGCGCAGCACCACTGTGGGGGCGCGCTCGTTGATCATCGTGCGAATGGGGTCGGTGACCACCAGCAACTCAAAGATCCCTTTCCGGCCTTTGTACCCGGTGTCATTGCAGGTCGAACAACCGCGTCCATAGTGAAACACCTTGTCGCCCAGGTCATGCGGCGAGAGGTTGAGCAATTCCAATTGGGCCTCGGTCGGTTCAAAGGGCGTGCGGCAATTTTTGCAGATCGTGCGCACAAGCCGCTGCGCCAGCACGGCCATCAGCGTGGAGGAAATCAAGAATGGTTCCACACCCATGTCCACCAGGCGTGTCACGGCGCCGGAAGCGTCATTGGTGTGCAGGGTGCTCAGAACCAGATGTCCCGTCAGCGAGGCCTGAATGGAAATCTGCGCCGTTTCCAGGTCGCGCATTTCACCCACCATGATGATGTCCGGGTCCTGGCGCAAAAACGAGCGCAAGGCTTTGCCAAACGTCATTCCCACTCCGTCATTGATGGCCACTTGCATGATGCCTTCAATGTCATACTCGACCGGGTCTTCGGCCGTAAGCAACTTCGAGTCGATCGTGTTGACCCGGCGTAAAGCCGAATACAACGTCGTCGTCTTGCCGCAACCGGTCGGGCCTGTCACCACAAAAATGCCGTTCGGGCGCAGGATGACGTCGTTGACGAAATCATAAAGGTATTTTGGAAAGCCGAGCGATTCGATCTCAAGATTGACCGCTGAACGGTCCAGGACGCGGAGCACGATGGATTCACCGAATTGTGTCGGCAAGGTGGACATACGCAAGTCCACCTGGCGATTGAGAATGTTCAAACTGATGCGTCCGTCCTGCGGCAAACGCCGCTCGGAGATGTTCAGATTCGCCATGACTTTCAGGCGCGAAATCACGGGCAGCGCCAGATGCTTTGGCGGAGGGGCCATTTCGTAGAGCGCGCCGTCCACGCGGTAGCGGATGCGGAATTCGGTCTCAAAGGGTTCAAAATGGATGTCACTCGCCCGGTCCTGGATGGCTTGTTGCAGGACCAGATTCACAAATTTGACGATCGGCACCTCATTGGCCATGGCTTCGGCGGCTTTCGCATCCACGTCCGCCTCGACCGCCTCGCGCGAGATATTTTTGTCGGCGTCGATCTCCTTAAGGATCTCAGAAAAACTCCCCGCGCTGTCATCCTGCCCGTAATGCCGGTCAATCGCCTTTTCAATCTCATCCGGATCGGCAACGACAATCTGCACATCGCGCTTGATGGCAAAATGGATTTCATCCGGCTTGCCCGGGTCAAGCGGATCGGCCAGCGCGATCAGCACAGTGCCGTCGTTGACCCCGACCGGCAGGCAATGATACATCCGGGCGACTTTGGCCGGGACGAGTTGCAATAGCTCCGGCGAGATGTCGCGGTCTTTCAGGGAAACTACTTCCGCCCCGATATTCGTGCTGATGACATGCAGGATGTCGTCCAACTTCATGATCCCGAAGTCCTGCAACAACTGGGTCACCGGCGTATTGCTGCGCCTGAGTTCGCCAACGACTTCCTCGTATTGCAAATCGTCAATCAGGCCCTGCTCATGGATGAGCGCCAGTATCGGGTTGGAAATCTCTTCGGGCATGTGAAATTATTTCGAACCTTTCGTTTTGCTTTGCGCCATTTCAATCTCTTGCAACTTCGCCAGGATGGTGGTCGGGTCCTGCGCCTTGGTCACAACTTCTTCGCGGGCGATCAGGCCTTGTAGATATTTGTCGATCAGGAATCCGTCCAGCGTCACCATGCCGAATTTTGCGCCGGTCTGAATGTCGGATTGGATGCGGAAAGTTTTATTATCGCGGATGAGCGCGGCGATGGACGGTGTATTGACCATGATTTCAAAAACCGCCACCCGTCCCGGCTTGTCGATGCGGGGAATCAGCAATTGGGAGATGACCGCCTGCATGACGGTCGAAAGCTGGATGCGCACCATTTCTTGTTGGTTCGTCGGAAACGCGTTGGTGATACGGTCAATGGTTTTTGCCGCGCCAGTCGTGTGCAGGGTGCCAAAAACCAGATGCCCCGTTTCCGCAGCAGTGATGGCCGCCTCAATCGTTTCCAGGTCGCGCATTTCGCCCACGAGAATGATGTCCGGGTCCTGTCGCAACGCGCGGCGCAAGCCCTCGGCAAAGTTTGGCACATCCACGCCGATCTCGCGCTGGGTCACCAGCGCTTTTTTGTGTTTGTGATAATATTCGATCGGGTCCTCGATGGTAATGATGTGCGCCTCTTCGCGTTCCTCGTTGATGATATTGAGCATCGAAGCCAGCGTGGTCGTCTTACCGGATCCTGTCGGGCCGGTGACCAGAACCAAACCGCGGGGTTTATAAAGCAATTCCTTGGCGCTCGGAGGAACACCGATCTGTTCCATCGTCAGCAATTTGCTGGGGATTTGCCGGAGCACCAGCGCGAAATTTCCCTTCTCCTTGAAAACGCTCACGCGAAAACGCGCCGCGTCGCCAAAGGCGAAACCAAAGTCCGCGCCGCCGCGCTCGCGGACACTTTGGATATGTTCCTCAGAGGTGATGCTGCGCATCAGGTCTTCCGTGTCTTCCGGCGCCAGCGTCGGACCTTCCACGCGGTGCAATATCCCGTGGACCCGTATCACCGGCGCCGTGCCGACACGGATATGCAAATCGGATGCACCTTCCGAAACGGTCAATTGCAACAAATCTGACATCGAATAGGACATAAAATTCTAAATGATGAATTACGCTTTGGGCTTTCTATAGCTTATAGGTCATCTCCCACGCTCGCGCGGATGACTTCTTCGGGTGTCGTCAAGCCGGCCAGCACTTTGCGGATGCCGTCTTCGCGCAGGGTGCGCATCCCCATTTCCCGCGCGCGCGCGCGAAGAACGGACGACGACACTTTTTCATAAATCAACTTCCGCGCTTCGTCGTCGATGTTAAAGATTTCAAAAATACCAAAGCGCCCGCGATTTCCCGTGTTCGAGCAGTTGGCACAGCCGCGCCCTTTCATCACCGTGGCGGATTTCAACATGTCCGGGGTGAGGCCCAACGCCCGCGCTTCATGTTCGGTCGGGGTATAAGGCTCGCCGCATTGTTTGCAAATTTTTCGCACGAGACGTTGCGCCATCAGGCAGCGGGTGGAGGACGCCACCAAAAACGGTTTCACCCCGATGTCGATCAAGCGCGTCACGGCGCTGGGCGCGTCGTTCGTGTGCAGCGTGGAGAAAACCAAATGACCGGTCAGCGACGCATTGATGGCGATGGACGCGGTTTCCATGTCGCGAATTTCACCGATCATTATCACGTTCGGCGCCTGGCGCAGGATGGAGCGCAAGGCCGCGGCAAACGTCAGCCCGATCAGTTCACTGACCTGCACCTGGTTGATGCCCGCCAGGATATATTCCACCGGGTCTTCCACCGTGATGATTTTGCGGTCGGGCCGGTTGATGAAATGCAGGCAGGAATAAAGCGTCGTCGTTTTGCCGGACCCGGTAGGCCCGGTCACCAGCAGGATGCCGTCAGGCAGGCTGATGACTTTTTCAAACGTTTGCTGGTCGTCGGTGAAGAATCCCAATTCAGGCAACCCGAGCTTTAGACCTTCCTTGTCCAAAATACGCATGACGATGCTCTCGCCGTGATTGGTCGGCAGGCAGGAAACACGCAAGTCGATAAACTTGGCCCCAACCTTGGTCTGGATGCGTCCGTCCTGTGGGATCCGATGTTCGGAGATGGACATCGCCGACTGGATCTTCAACCGGGCGATAATGGCGGCCTGCAGCCGTTTCGGCGGCGCCTTCATCTCGTGCAACACTCCGTCAATCCGATAACGCAGGCGAAACCGTTTTGGCAATGGCTCCAGGTGGATGTCCGATGCCCGCAACTTGAATGCCTCAACAATCAATTGGTTGACCAGCCGGATCAGCGGCGCATCCGCATCGACCGCCCCACCATCATCATCGGTAACCCCCACGTTGACCTGGTCCTCGGTCAACTCCTGGATGACATCTTTGAAACGCTCATCCTCAATGGTCTTTTTCTCCGTCCCCCCATAATACTTGTTCAACGCCGCCTCGATGTCCGGCTCGGAAGCAACGCGTGGTTCGATTTCCGCGCTGAGCAAGTGCGTAAGCGTGTCAATCGTATTGATGTCCGACGGATCCGAAATCGCCAGGGCCACCTTGCCGTCGGTTTTGAACAAGGGGATGACGCGATATTTTTTGGCGACGTGGCGGGGGATGATGGAGATGGCTTCGTCGGGAATCTGCATCGAGGCCAGATTTACGACTTCGGCGCCGAACTGGGCGGCCTTGGCCTGTGTCACGTCGGCAGGCCGGATGAGTTGGTTGGCCAGCAAAAAATCCACCACTCCCACACCGGAGGTGCTGGCTTCGGTGCGGGCCCTGGCGATCTGCTCGGCTGTTACCAACCCGAGGTCCACCAAAACGTCTGCTAAATAGTCGTCTTTCTCTGCCACAAACTCTTTCGCTCCTGTCAGTGCCTGTAAGGTATCGGAGCGTCCAAACAGACTAACGCCGAAATATCCGATGTCAACGCGCGGAAATCATTTCATTCAAAAAAATTTCCGGCAAACCGGCCGGCTCTAATTGTATCCATCGGCAGTTCCCATACCGCCGGAACCACGTCAACTGCCGTTTGGCAAGCTGGCGGGTCTTCATCTTTACAAGTTCTACGGTTTCAGACAGTTCGCGTTCACCGCGCAAATGCTCAACAACCTGCCGGTACCCGATCGCCTGCATCGCAGTTTTGTTTTGCTCAAGGCCGTGCTTGAGCAATTCACAGGTTTCCTCCACCAGCCCGCGGCGAAACATCTCGTCCACCCGCAAGTTGATGCGGCCATGCAAGTCCTCCGTATTGCGGGTAAAGCAAACGAGGGTGGCAGACTGCGGGCTATGAACCAGGGATTTCCAGTTCGCCCTCTGCTCCGAAAAATTTTTCCCTGTCAACCGGATGACTTCCACCGCGCGGACGACACGCCGGGGGTTCTGTTTGTCAATTTTCTCGTAGGCCGCCGGGTCGCGCTCGCGCAATTCGCGCAATAGGTCCTCAAACGGCATGGCCTCCAATTCCGAGCGCACTCCCGCGTCTGCCGCCGGCGCCTCTCCCAATCCGCTCAAATATGCCTGAAAGTACAACCCCGTGCCGCCGCAAAAAACCGGTATCCTCCCGCCCGATTGAATATCCGCCGCGGCTTTTTCGGCGAGCCGGACAAATTTTGCGGCGTCAAAAAATTCCGTCAGGTCCGCCACGTCGATCAAATGATGCGCCACGCGTTTTCGCTCCGCAGCGGCCGGCTTGGCGGTGCCGATGTCCAACCCACGATAGACCTGCATCGAATCCACGGAAACGATCTCACCGCCGATTCGCTCCGCGAGCGCCAGCGCAATTTCGGATTTGCCCGTGGCCGTCGGGCCGGCGATGAAAACCGGAGACTTCATTTTGCTGGTTCGCGCCTGGAAAGAATGGCCGCCAGCGCCAGTCCCATGACAAAGATTGGCACGCCAATCCACTGCGCCGGAGTAAGGCCAAGATGATAGTGCAGATCGGAATAATCACCGCGAAAGTGTTCCACAAGGGCGCGCGCAACTGAGTAACACATCAAATAGGTCGCAAAAATTTGCCCGTCAAATTTTTTGTGTCGGAACAGCCATGCCAGGAAAAAATAAAGGGCCAGGTTCAAGAGACCGTCGTAGATTTGTGTCGGATGCAACGGAATGCCAAGTGGCGTGCCGGAGAGTTCCTGCGCCTGCGGATTGGTGAAAGTGATCGCCCATGGCAAGTCGGTGGGACGTCCATAGCAACATCCATTTAGCAGGCAGCCGGCGCGCCCGAAAACGCTCCCCAGCGCGATGCTGGGCGCCAAAACATCGGCGGTCTTCCACAGTGGCATCTTTTTCCAGCAGATATATATATATCCTGCAATTGTCGCGCCGATGAACCCGCCATAATAGACCAGCCCGCCATGCCACACTTCAAATATCTCCGAAAGGGGTTGCCCGGCAAATTCCTCCTTCCAATAAGTCGTCACATAGACCACCCGGGCGCCGAGGATGCCGCCAACCATCAACCACAGCGTGATGTCGGCGATTTGATCGGACGGAGTCTTTTCCCGGCGCGCGCGCAACATGGCCGTCCAAAGTCCCGCCAGGAATGCCAGCGCGATCATGATTCCGTACCAATGAACCGTAAACGGACCCAGATGAAACGCAATCGGATGCACGAAGAAAGTTAATGCAGAGCGATAAAAATTGAAATTCGAATCTGCCGTTGAATTAGTTTGTCGCCACGGAGCCTCTTACTGCCGGCTGGGCTTTCATCGGCATGATCAGAGCACCCGGCGGCAACGGTGGCCATTTCGGTACGTCCTCCACCAGATCGCGCCAGGCTTGCCGCTCTTGGGGCGTCAGTTGCGACCAGCGTTCGGCGTTTTTCAAGAACTCCGCGCGGTCTTGCGGCGTCATGTCCGCGAATTCGTTGAAGGCGCGGATGCATTCGAGGCGTTGATCAGGCGATAAATTGCCAAAGGCCTGCAATGTCTTTTCCATCTCCGCGCGTTCGGCATCCGAGAGCGTGTTCAGCGTTTGTTGTTTTTCATCCGGCGTCAGCTCAAAGAATGCATTGAACTGGGTTGCGATGACGTTTCGTTGATTCTCCGACAAGCTCTTCCACTGGGCCAATTCTTCTCCGCTCAGCGCGGCGGCCGGGCCTTCCTCCTCAGGTGTCGAATTCGTGACGCCGCTCCAATAATGCGCCGCGCGCTCGTTTTCCAGGAATTCCTGTTGCAGTTCCGGCGGCAGGATTTCCCATTGGATCAACCGTGACTTGACCAGATCGCGGATGCGGTCGGGTACCTGCGCCAGGTCTGCGTCCCGTCGGGTCGGCGGATCGCGCATCAAGGGAAGCAGATACCAGCGCAATTCGGTGGCCTGCAGCCGCAGCTCCCGTTCATCCGGATCCAGCGCCAGATATTCCTGGATCTTGTCGAGGATGCGCTGGCGGATTTCCGGCGGCCGTTTGCCAAGATAGCTATCCCGTTCATCCGGGGTCATCGCCAGCAACTGGCGGAACAGATCCACCGGGGAAAATCCCGGTGGATATGGCGGAACGGGCATCGCGGAAACGGGAGCGTTCGTTCCATCACCGAACGCGGGGGAAACAATCGCCAGTTGCCCTGCTGCGCAGAAGACCAAAAAACAGTGCGCGTAGAACCAGCGATTCATTGCAGCAGCGCCAGAAGCTCGTCATCCGCGCGCGTTGGCCGGCTCATGCGCTGGATGGCGTCAAAATCCTTCAACGTTTCTACGCTGGGCATCGGCGTTCCGGCGACCAGCGCCACATTTTTGGCCATCGTGCTCCGGTGCGCGTCCAGCCGGTAATGTTGCACGGTCAAACCGGTGATCGAAAGAGCAAGCACGGCCGCCGTGGCGCGGGGCAGAAAAGCATGCCAGGCAAAACTCCATCGGCTCCGCCGCGAACGCGCTTCCTCCAGGTCGATCGCCTGCATCACCCGCGCGGTAAAGTTCGACGCCACCGGGACATCCGGCAGCCGCGCAAGCAATCGGCTCATCTCATTCTGGATCGGCTCTTTGTCCATTTGAGATATAAAACCCGCCCCGCCCACAAAGTTGCGCTCGCCGCCGGAAAAATTTCCGTTATCCTCCGGGTACAAAAATGACGAATCGCCTACGATTTCTCGACGCCTGCCGCTGCCGGAGCGTTGACCGCCCTCCTGTCTGGCTCATGCGCCAGGCCGGACGCGCCCTGCCCGAATACCGCAAACTCAAGGGCAAATACGACTTCTTGAACCTAGTCCGTACGCCCGAATTGGCCACCGAAGTCACCCTCCAGCCCATTCGCCGTTTCGATTTCGATGCCGCCATCCTCTTCAGCGATATCCTTGTCGTCGCCGAAGGCCTGGGGCAAAAATATAAATTCCGCACCGGTGGCGGCATTCAAATGAGCTACGCCCTGCGCTATATCGATGATATCAAAGCGCTGGATGTGTCCGCCCTGCCGGATAAACTCGATTATATTCCCCAGGCCTTGCAACTCGTCAAAAAATCGCTTGGCGACAAGACCGCCCTCATCGGCTTTGCCGGCTCGCCCTGGACCCTCGCCAACTTCATGCTCGAAGGCGGCAGCACCAGCGATTTTCAGCACGCCAAAAGAATATTTTATACCGAGCCAAAAATCTTTTCGATGCTGATGGAAAAATTGACCGCCGCTGTCTCGCGCCTGTTGCAGATGCAGGTCCTTGCCGGGGCGGATGCCGTGCAGATCTTTGACAGCCTGGGCGGCCTGCTCCCTCAAAGCGATTTTCCCATGGCCTCCGGCCACTGGATAAAGCAGATTGTTTCCAGCCTCAAAGGCACCGTTCCCGTCATCGTTTTTTCCAAAGACATCCATGGCAATTGGGATACATTGATGGATACCGGGGCGAACGTTTTGGGAATCGATTCCGGCGTCCGGTTGGCGGATATCCGCAAAGTGTTGCCGTCCTCCATCGGCGTCCAGGGCAACCTTGATCCATTTTTGCTGATGACCACGCCTGAAATAGTTGCGTCGGAGACGAGCCGCATTTTGACCGAAATGCGGGGCGCGCGCGGTCACATCTTCAATCTCGGCCACGGCGTGCCGCCGGACTCCAAACTGGAGAACATCTCCGCACTGGTCGATACCGTGAAAAATTTTAAATGAGCGCGCTGAGCGTCAGCCTGGATCTGGTCAAGAAGTATAACGTGCCGGGACCGCGCTACACGAGTTACCCGCCCGCGACCAAATTCACCGACGCCTTTTCCTGGCCGCAATTGGCCGAAAAGATTTCTGCCAACAACCAATCCGGTCGCGGCCTTTCACTCTACTTCCACATCCCGTTTTGCGAGACCCTTTGCTGGTTTTGCGGCTGCACCACCGTCATCACCCACAACCATGCCCTGGGGAAAGCCTATCTCGATTACCTCGAACAAGAAGTCGCCCAAATGGCCGCGCACATCGATTCGAAACGCCGCGTCGTCCAACTCCATTGGGGCGGCGGTTCGCCCACCTTCCTGCGCCCCAACGAGATCCGCCGCCTCGGCGACATCATCAAAAAACATTTCAAATTTTCCGATGACATCGAAGCCGGAGTCGAGATCGACCCGCGCCGCCTCTCGCGCGATCATATCGAGGCTTTGCGCGAAGTGGGCTTCAACCGCGCTTCGCTCGGCGTCCAGGACTTTGAGCCGGAAGTCCAGCAGGCCATCCATCGCATCCAACCTCGCGACATGACCCAGCGTGTCCTGGATTGGTCCCGCGAGTTGGGCTTCGCTTCCGTCAACTTCGACCTCATCTATGGCCTGCCCCATCAGACCGCCGATTCTTTTACCCGCACCCTCGACGCCGTCCTGGAAATGCAGCCTGACCGCCTGGCCGTGTTCAGTTATGCGCACGTTCCGTGGATCAAGCCCGCCCAGAAGATTCTCGAGCAAAAAAATCTTCCCGCCGCCGGGGTAAAGCTGCAATTGCTCAAGAACGTCATCGAACGCCTTACCGAAAACGGGCGCTATATCTATATTGGCATGGACCACTTCGCCAAACCGACCGACGAACTCGTCGCCGCTCAGCGTAACAAAACGTTGCAGCGTAATTTCCAGGGGTACAGCACCCGCGGCGATGCCGACATCTTCGCCTTCGGCATGAGCGCCATTTCCCAGATCCCCGACGCTTATTGGCAGAACGTAAAAGAATTGCCCGGGTATTACGCCGCCCTCGACTCCAAAAAAGTTCCACTCGCGCGCGGCTATTTCTTGACCGATGAGGACAAGATCCGCCGTGAAACCATTGTGCGCGTCATGTGCGACCTATCGCTCGACTTCGCCGCCATGTCGCATAAGCTCGGCATCGATTTCCCCGCGCATTTCGCCGGTGAATTGGCCGTGTTAAAATCCTTCGAAGCCGACGGCCTTATCAAATTCAACAAAACCGGATTGGAAGTGACCGAAGCCGGTCGCCTGTTCATTCGCAACATCGCCATGTGCTTCGACAACACCCTTGCTCCCGCCGGCGAACGGAAACACTCAAAGACGATTTGAATTAATTTACCTCCAGTGAAAGGCGAAAGTGTTCCGAAATAAAAACGCCGCAGTTTGCAACTGCGGCGTCAAAACCAGTTTAAAAAATAACATCATCGCGACATCGGCGCGGCAGGCGCATTCGTACTCACTTCATTCTGCATGTCCACTGCCATCTGGTAATGGTCCTTCAATGTCGGCAGCACACGCGTTGCGAAGCGCTTCAATTGTTTGTCCTGCAGAGTTTGTGAAGCACCACTGAATAATTCGACCGCATTGGTGTGGTCCTGCACTGCGCAGGCGGCATACGCCTGGTCAAAACTCGCTCCCGACAGGGAATCGAGATATTTGGCCATCTTTAGGTCGGCGTTGGTCCCGGTATTGTTTTGCATCAATGCTGCCGCTTGCATTCCTTTAAAATCGTCCGTGTTTAATCCTGCCCAGTTTTCCGGCGCGAATGAATTGGTCGCCGGATAGCTCAAGCTCTCCTGGTCTGCGATGCGGATGAGACGCTCGTTGGCGCGCGTATGATCGCGCACCATCCGGGCGGCAAAATTCGTCACGGAAGCATCCTGGCTTTTACCCAGCGCCATCTGCCCCATTTCCACTTCCTTTTCACCAGCCCATACCGCTTCCGTGACAAAATCCTGGGAAGAGATGGAAGTCATCATTTGGTTCGTAGAGGTGCTGTCGTCGGCCAATGCGCTTATTGACATCACAGACATACCCAATAATACGGTCCTCATCGTCATTTTCATGATTTGATCTCCTTTTTTAATCAGTCTCTGGATATTAGCCCAAAGCATGCCATATCCAAATGACCTTGTTCTTGAATCTCTTCACTGGATTTTCAATGCAAAATGCACAAAGCATTGCAAAATCCAACGCTTGCAGCCGCCACCGGCTTCTCTATGTTAACGCCGTGAAATCAATCGCCATCATCGGCGCAGGCATCACCGGATTGACGGCGGCATTTTATCTGAAGCGAAAAAATGTCTCCGTGACAGTCTTTGAAGCCGGCGAACGTCCCGGCGGTGTTATCCGCTCTGTGCGGGAAAATGGCTTCCTCGCCGAATTCGGGCCTAACACCACTCTTGAAACGTCATCAAAGATTTCGCAACTGATCGTGGACCTGGGACTGGAGTCGCGCCGGCTTTATACCGATCCCACCGCAAAAAAGCGCTATCTGGTATGCGACCGGAAGCCGGTGGCCATGCCGGCGTCTCCACTCGGGTTCATCACCACCCCTCTGTTTTCCTTCGGCGCCAAAATGGCGGTACTGCGCGAGTCGTTCGTGCCGCCGCGACGCGACG
>Ga0206865_1139_pt1 | contig 20600 bp, 15 predicted proteins | sample Alteio_BWOrgCont_39_FD_152628 | JGI IMG/M metagenome (GOLD analysis project Ga0206865, IMG submission 152628) | Enriched cells from forest soil in Barre Woods Harvard Forest LTER site, Petersham, Massachusetts, United States -... | ecosystem: Environmental > Terrestrial > Soil > Temperate forest >...
CAACTGAACGCGCAAGCCGGTGCGGACTTTGCCGCCGACCCTTCGTCTGATGATTACCAGTACTACCAGGGCCCGCCGCTTGACCAGGCCGGCGCCGGTATATTGCAACGTTACAGCAGGTATAACGGTACCGAGGGTAACTCGCCAACCACACAGCAATCACAGGCTTTACTCGGGCTGCAAACATCGGCATCAACAGCCATACCCGATGGTGAAGATATTAACCATGATAACAACATGGACCAGGATGAGGAGTATTTTGAATACACCGTGCCTTTGCATCCAAGTGGTTTGGTAGTAGGGCAAAACTATATTACCGATAAGGTAAGCTCGAATGTTACCTTGCCAAATGGCCAAAAAACAACCGTTACCTGGTACCAGTTCAGGGTGCCAATAAATTCCTATACAAACGCTTTTGGTGGTATCCAGGATTTTAAATCCATCAGGTACATGCGTACCTACCTGACCAATTTTGCTGATACTATAGTGCTCAGGTTTGCTACATTACAACTGGTACGCGGTGAATGGAGGGCTTTTAACTCAGAAAACAACCCATCGAACGTAATTTACACCGACCCGATTAATCCTGCCAACGATATTAATCAGCCGCTGGATAATTCAACCATCGACGTAGAAACGGTAAATATTGAGGAGAATGGTAACCGCAGCCCAATCCCTTATGTGGTGCCGCCGGGTATTACCCGCCAAACCAATTATGCCAATTTGCAGGCTAATACACAACTGAATGAACAGTCGTTATCGATATTAGTGTCAAGTCTTCGCGATGGTTATTCACGTGCAGCGTTCAGGCTGTTTAGTAATGACCTGCGGCAGTACAAGGAAATGGACATGTTTATACATGCCGAAGGGCTCAATTTAAAAAATAATGATGTAAGCGCGTTCATTCGCCTGGGCGCCGATTATGTAAATAACTACTACGAATACGAAATTCCGCTGCAGGTTACACAGCCCGGTACATCGGACCCTAATGCTATCTGGCCCGCCACGAACGAATTGGCACTGAAGCTGGACTTATTGACCAACGCCAAACTGGCGCGTAACAACGCCAGGCTAAACGGGCAACCGTGGCCGCTTACCACACCATTTACATTGAGCGATGGGCTGAACAAAATAACCATTTTGGGTGAACCAGACCTTAGCCAGGTTACTACAGTGATGCTGGGTGTTCGTAACCCGTTAAAAACTTCCCTGACATCAAGTACCGACGATGGCCTTGACAAGACAGCTACTGTTTGGTTTGATGAGTTGCGTTTAACCAACTTTAACGAAAAAGGTGGCTGGGCCGCAATCGGAAAAATTAATACCAAGCTGGCCGACTTTGCCGATATAACCGTATCGGGCAACAAACAAACAGCGGGCTTCGGTGCGCTGGATTCAAGGATGGAGGACCGCAGTCTTAACAATATAGTTGGCTATAACGTGGCTGCAAATGTGGAACTCGGTAAATTCTTCCCTGACAAAGCCGGTGTGCATATCCCTGCTTATGTTAACGTATCCACCCAGGTAAGCACGCCTGAATATGACCCGGCATCGCCCGATATATTGCTGAGTCAATCGTTGAACGCGGCGCCAAGTGCACACGCCCGCGATTCGATAAAAACGGCGGCCGAAGATTACACCACGCGCAAAAGCCTCAACTTTACCAACGTGCATAAGGCTAAAACTGATCCTAAGGCCAAAAATCATTTTTATGACATTGAAAATTTTAATGCCACCGTTGCCTACAGCGAGTATGAACACCACGATTTTATAACCCTAAATGACCTGGAGCGCACGTATAAGCTGGCTTTTGCCTACAATTTTACCAATACGCCAAAGTATCATAACCCGTTTGAAAAGATCATCAAGAAAAACTCGCTGGCCTTGCTGCGCGATATAAACTACAGCTTGTGGCCATCAAGGTTAAATTTTAGTTTGAGTTTCGATAGATTTTACTCGGAAAATACACCGAGGAACAATGATCCTAACAACATCGTTCCTATTCAAACCACCTTTAATAAAACATTTACGGTTACCCGTGTTTACGGCATAGGATGGAACCTAACCAAATCTTTCTCGATGGATTTGGATGCAACCAACCTATCGACCGTGGATGAACCCTATGGCCGGTTAAATGGTATAAAAATAGATACACTATGGCACAATATTTTAAACCTGGGCCGCACCACCAACTACAACCATACCATTACTTTTACCTATACGCCGCCAATTAACAAAATACCCGGCCTGGACTGGGTAGGCGTTACAACCCACTACCAAACACATTTTAACTGGCAGGGCCAGCCTTTGTTTGCTATCGATGATCCACAGTTCGACGTGGGTAACAGTATATCAAACGCGCGTACCATTACCGTTAGCCCAACCCTTAATTTTGACATGTTATACAAGAAATTTGGGTTTGTTAAGCGGTCGCAGGATAAGGATAACGAGGATAAGCTCAATAAATTCCTGGTGGGCCTGGTAACCAGCGTTAAAAACATCAGTGGAACCTATACCCGCACCGATGGTACATTTATACCCGGTTACCTGCCGCAATCGAACTTTTTGGGCGAGGATATGAATTATGGCGCACCGGGCCTTGGTTTCTTACTGGGTAGCCAAAGCGACTTGCGTGCCACAGCACTGGCACATGGTTGGATAAGCACCGATACCCTTCAAAACCAGTTGTATGTAAGAACTTATACCGAGGATCTGCGCCTGAAAAGCACCATCGAGCCATTTAAGGATTTCAGGATACAACTGAGTGCCTTTAGAACGGCGGATCATACCTATCAAACAAACTTTAAATCGATCGACGGATCGGCCAATATACAGAGTTATAACCCGGTGACTTCGGGTGATTACTCTATTTCATACATGACCATCGGGACAGCATTCTCGAAGATCAGCGGGGCAAATAATACTTCGGCCACTTTCGTGAAATTTGAAGCCGACCGTAGCACTATTTCACAAAGGCTGGGTGCGCTCAACCCAAATTCCACCGGTTCGCCGACCAATGGTTATGCCGATGGTTACGGCCCTAACTCGCAAAACGTATTGGTGCCGGCATTCCTGGCAGCATACACAGGGAAAAATCCGTCATCATCAGGGCTTAGTCAATTCCCTGATATCCCGATCCCTAACTGGCAGATAACGTATAACGGCTTAAGCAAAATACCGTTCTTTAAGGAGATGTTCGAATCGTTCGATGTTACGCATGGTTACCAGTCATCGTATACGGTGAGCGGCTATAGCACGCTGCTGCAATACCAGGCCACTAACGGTGCAGTAAGTTCGCGCGATGCCAATAACGATTTTTTACCTTTTTATCAGTTTTCGTCCATTACCATTTTTGAGCAGTTTGTACCGTTGTTGGGTGTTAATGCCCGCTTTAAAAATGCGATGACGGCAAGTATTGAATACAGGCAAAGCCGTTCATTAAACTTAAGCGTTTTAAACAGTCAGCTATCCCAGGAAAACCAGCATGTACTGGTGCTTGGATGGGGTTATCACGATAAAAACTTCAAGTTCCCATTTGGCTGGTTTAGCGGCAGGAAACAAAATAACGACGTTAACTTTAAGATAGATTTCTCGCTCCAGTCGACCAAAGATTTGATTTACCAGGCAGACGTAGCCGAAGCACAGGTATCATCGGGTGCAGAAAATATCACGGTGCGGCCATCTATCGATTATGTGATCAACCAACGGTTTAACCTTAACTTGTTTTACGATTCGAACATTACCCGGCCATACACTTCGCAAACATTTAACACGGCGTTCACCAACTTTGGTGTCAACCTGAAACTGCTGCTGCAATAAATATATTTATGGAAGACATTATCGTAAACAGCTCGATAGATTTTAAAACGTTTTATAATATCAGCGTGTTGGTAGTCTTTAAGTTAAGGAGCATCTTAATAATGGGTGTTTTTGTAATTGTAATCACCTACTATTCAACAGAGGACTCATTTATGCCTCTTTGGGAAAAAATATTGACAGGTGTAGTAATATATCTTTTTTATACTGGGATACTGTTATTAATTATGTTCCTTTCGGCCAAAAAAAGGATGAAAGTGTCTCCTTTTTTGAATGGGCCGCTATTATTTACGATAAACGACGAGAAAATTGAACTCAAAGGCGAAACAATAAGTACAACTACTGCCTGGCAAAATATCGTTAAATTAATTGAGCGCGAGAAATACTTCCTCCTCATGCTGTCGGCAAGGGGCTTCTTTTATTTACCAAAGGCAGGTTTTGGATCAGAGGGGAAAATTGATCAGTTTCGTGAGTTGGTGCGCGCAAAAGGAATAAAAATGAGCTATCATTAGACAATGTCGTTTACTTAAACGGATGATGTCGAACGCTAACGATGGTTCCCGGACACACGGGACCTTATTAATAAACAACATTAAATAGAGCCGTGATTAAATAAAAAAACCGGGATTCATCAGGGTTTTCATAGTTCATATTGATACCCCAACGAATCCCGGCTTAAAACAAGATCTTTTAATCAGCCTTGCTTATGCGTCCTGAGCCTATGGTATGGCTTTCAGCAATGGTGGCATTGCCCGAATAAACTACATTTCCGGAGCCTACAATATGCGCCGAAACGGTTTTATCGGCACTAAAATAGGCGCTGCCAGATCCGGTTATAGTAGCTGATGCAGAACTGGTTTTTAATTCACGGCCTTTCATTTCACCCGACCCGCTGATCACAACTTTCGTATCATCGGCACTGCCACGCAGCTCAATTTCACCCGATCCGCTGATGGTTGCATGGAGGTTTCCCGCTTTAACATCCGACTGGATGTTGCCAGATCCGCTTAATACCACATCCACATTTTCGCCTTGTACCACGCCTTCAACGTTTATAGAGCCTGAGCCCGAATTTATCAGCGACGAAAGTGCTTTGGCGGTAATATATACATCAATTTTGCCCACATGATCGTGGTTCCAGTTATTATGATGTTTAAATTTTATCTCGAGCTTGCCGCCTTCAACAACGGTTTCTATCTCCTTGATAATGTCGGAACTGGCCTCAATTTTTAAGCTCTCAGTTCCGTTGATGTTTACATGTACATCAAATGGCCCGGCAGATGCGATGGCATCAAACCCGGAAACTTGCCTGCTCTCTGATGATTGAGCCGACGACTTTAACGTTGCGGTAGCCATCAATAGCACAGCAACAATGGTATAGGAAATTCTTTTCATAATGCTTGTTTTATAAATATGATGCTATTGCCACGCAAAACGTTGCACCAAGGGAGGAAAGAATTTTTGGATTGACGCCGGGACATGTAAACCGGCGGCGGTTACGGCCTCATGCTATTTCGTTCCCTCAGCCTGGGCTTTTTCCAGCTTCTTTTCGGCTCTGCGTGCACGGCGGGCGGCGCGGCGCTGTTGTCGCTGCTCTTTTTTTATTTTTCGGTTTTGCTTGTCAATGGTCATTTTATTTACCAGGGCAACCGTTTCATTTAGTTTCTTTTTATCTAGGCCAATGGCTGGCTTTATGCCTTCCAGCAATGTTTGCCATGCGAATTTGAAAAAGGGGGTTTCGCTTTTGCGGGGAATGTTTACGTAAAATGAACGCGGTACGCCGCCCGCAACATCCGGATTATCGTGTTTTAAAATAAATATATTAGCATATAGTGTTTCAATAGGTCGCGATTTTAGCCTGTCATGCGCTGTATCGGGCTTTAAAATATTTACTTTAACGTCGTTATACAAGAAAAGTACCTTACCATGACTCATCTGTTTGTCGGCGTGGATGTCAAAATCAAATTGCTTTAACGTACCCGTATTGATTTTTAACATAGTTAAGGGCATGGTTGCCTGGTTTATGGCCTTTAGGTTCATCGGTCCCAGGCGCCCTTTATAGGCAAATGAATGATTATTATCCGTTAGGTTAAAAGTGAACGACAGGTTCAGTTTACCCTGGTTCATAAACATGGTGTTTAAGTCAACGGCGCAAATACTGTTTTTTTGCAGCGTGGCAGGCCTGGTGGTAATATTTAAAAACCTTCCGTTGGTGTTGTAAAACGCAACAGTGCCAACTTTATCCGACTTGGAATTATGCTCGTAATAAAAAACATTAATCTTACGTACTTTTACAGTATCCAGTTGTAAATCAATATTCATTTTAAACAGACCCACATTTGGGTAGGTTTCTACACCATTTACAGTAGGGGGCGCATTATTGGGGTTTCCAAACACCTCCACGCTACCACTGTTTAAAATAAGGCTTGAGGCCGTTATGCGCCGGTATTTATGATAATTTAAAAAATCGAAGTTGTTTAGCTGGAGCGAATCAAGTCGCATGGTAAACTTATCCTTGTTGCTTTTTGAAAAAAATTGATCGGGGTTAACGGGTTTAAGCTTTAAGCCCTCTATGTTTAACCGATTTGTTAAAGTGGATAGTTTCAGATGTTCGAAGTTGTAGGTGTACAGGCCGGTGGGCGATCTGCCGGAATAATTATTAAGCTCCACAACGATATCTTTGCAGAATAATCGCCTGGTGGTATCCTTTTGCGTGGTCGAATCGATGAGCAGATCATAAGCACTCAGGTTCATCTCTTTAAATTCGGATTTGGAGAGTTTATTGCCCGAATAATCCTCGTACCGTAATTTAACATCGCCCAAAAGAATACTGCCAATGTGTATCGACTTAAGACTTTTTGATATTTTTTGCCAGGGTGTTTTGTATTGTTTTAATACGGTATCTTTTTTATGATTGAGCTGATAGGTGACATGTAATACCGGCTCATTCAAAGCAATTTCGCCGATATCAAGCTTCTTTTGAAAATACAGTTTAAAGGGATGTATATGTGATAAGGTCAACCGCTTAACATGCATTTCGACCAGGTTATTTGGCGCAAGGTTCTCCCGTTTTTTTTGATTAAAGACAGCTGTATCCGGTTTTAGGGTGATATCGTAAATGATGATGGTGCCACGTAATACATGCAATTCGGCTGATGAAAAGCTAACGATGTAAAGGCCGTCGCTGCTTTTTGTTACTACCTTTTTAACCTCCGATGACAAAATGGGTGACCAATACATGTTTATCACAAGGCCAAGGATTAAAATTAATGCTATAAAAAAGGCTAAAATGCCCGTCGCTATTTTGTGCCACTTTTTTATTGCAAATTTTACCGCCATTAATTTCCGTTGTTTTCCTTTGCGTTTTTTATTGAATCCCGTTTAGCCTGCCGTTTTAGTTTTCGCTCTTCGCGTCGTTCTTTTCGGTCCTCCTTGAATTTTTTAAACTGGCTTACCAAATTACTAACTTTTACTATAGTTGTATTAACCTGCGTTTCTGTTTTTTTATTGTAGCCCACGCTTGGTTTTAATCCATCAAGCAGGGCCTTGTATAAAAAGCTGAAAAAAGTAATATCCGAGTCCCGTTTCAGGTCGATAGGGCCTGGGGTGAAAATACCCTTTTTATCGGGGTTATTGGTTTGAATAATCAACTTGTTAGCCAATGATGATACAAAACCCATTTTCTGCAGTTCATCCTTGCCTTCAACCTTTTTTAACAACGCTATTTTTAAGTTTTTGTAGTAGAACTGGACATTGCCTTTGCCGTAATAGTTATTTGCATCAACATTAAAATCCAATTTATCAATATCGGCCGATTCCATATGCACCATTGCCAACGGTTTTACCAGTTTGTCCAAAATCTTGCCGTCGAAACTGCCCAATTCGCCCGAGTAGTTAAAGTCCCCGCTTTTTGAAGCAAGATTAAATTTGAAATTAACCCTGAAAAGCGCTGCATCCATAAATCGCGTGGTAATATAGGCCCGCATAAAAGGATTCCGCCGTTTTTGGTCATCATCGTTGGTTACATTTAATAAATAGCCGTTGGTATGCGTAAATAATATTTGGCCGGTGGCTTTTGTGGTGGCATCCGTTTCTTCATAACTTATTTTGGTGTTTTTTATGTTGATGCGCTTTATGTTAAGGTCGAGCGCCAGTTTTTGCAGTTCCTGTTGCGGATCCTTACCAATTTTAGACGATTTTTTACCCTTGTAGGCGTTATTGGAATATAGCTGAACATCGCCGTTGCCAATATTCATGGTGCCGGCATACAACACCTGCGCCCGCAGAAAGTCTTGTAAGTCGATATCATTAATATCAATCCTTTTAAACTTCAGGGTGTACATTTCGCCGGTTCGGCCCCTCTGTCCGTAAAAAGCATCGCGGCTAAGCCGGGGTTTCAGGCTGATCTTATCCAGCACCATTTTTCGCTCCGCAGTCGAAAAAAATATGCTACCAACATTTGCGGCATATATGCTATCAGGTGTGGCAATATGATAATCGTGTACGGTAACACTAACGCCTTTGGTATAATAAAACCTCGATTGATCCATTGATGACAGCGAATCGATGAGCACATGCGATATATTGATATCGATATGTTTTATAGCGGTTTGTTTTATTTGGGCATAGTTCCGGTTAATGTACGTCAGGCTGATATCCTTCAGGGAAACAGAGTCGATACTGAACTGCTTGAAAACCTTTTTTAAAACCTGGTAAGGTGTTTTGGGCTTGCCCACTTTAACGGTATCATTGAATTTAAAACGCTTGTCGATAATGGTGAGGTCAGGGTTTTCTATCACAATGCTTTCAATGTTCATCACCTTTTCGTGGTAGGCTTTGCTGGCACCGATGTTTTTTATGGATAGTTTTTTAACGCTGAGGATGAACAGGTTATCGGGTGCTTTTTTTAGGGCAACCAATTTTTGATAAACACCGGTATCGGGCACCAGCCTGAAATTGTAAAGTGTGGCATCACCCGATGAAATATTGAGATCGAAATCGGAATATTCAATCCTATAGAGGCTATCGCTCGAGCGCAGCACCAGTTCTTTGAGCTCCCGCTGCAACAAGGGCTTCCATCGGTTGCTGGCTATGTATTGGTTATATACATAATAAACCACGCCGCCAATAAGGACAATTATCGCCATGACGACAAATGGCCAGCGGCGCATTCTTTTTGGTTTGGAGGTCTCTTCGGACATTTGGCTGTGGTTAAATCAGTTGTACAACAGCAAACAAATGATTTTGTTATTCCTGACAATATGTCACGTTGTATATAAATTTTATGTATTTTTGCAGACTAATTTTTTATTTAGATGATGGATCTGGTTACAACAGGTAAGGTGCATGACGAGAGCAGGCAGGGAGAAGCACTGGTAGTAGAGGCAAAAACGGGTAAAAATAACGGTCGTAAGCTTTATATCGAAAGCTATGGCTGTGCCATGAATTTTTCGGATAGTGAGATAGTAGCTTCAATTTTGCTTGAACAGGGATTTGAAACCACTGTCGATTATAACGTAGCCGATGTGATTTTTATAAACACCTGTTCTATCCGCGAAAATGCCGAACAGCGTGTACGCAACCGCCTGCGCGAGTTTACCATAGCCAAAGTTAAAAACCCGGGCCTGGTAGTAGGTGTGCTCGGATGCATGGCCGAGCGGCTAAAATCTAAATTTTTAGAGGAAGAAAAATTGGTCGACGTGGTAGTTGGTCCCGATGCTTACCGCGACCTGCCCAACCTTATTGACCTGGTTGATGACGGCCAGAAAGCGGTGAACGTTCTCCTTTCGCGCGAAGAAACTTATGCGGATATCAGCCCCGTGCGCTTAAACAGCAACGGCATTAATGCCTTTGTGTCCATTATGCGCGGATGCGATAATATGTGTTCCTTCTGCGTGGTTCCCTTCACCCGGGGCCGCGAACGCAGCCGCGATCCGAAATCAATAATTAAAGAATGTATCGATCTGTTTGAAAAAGGCTACCGCGAGGTTACCCTGCTGGGGCAGAATGTGGATTCGTATAAGTGGAAGAGTGGAAGTCCGGAAGTCGGAATCCCGATAGCTATCGGGACGGAAAGTCCGGAAGATGAAAAAGTCTCTCCGCCAGTAGTCGGAGGAGATTTAGAGGGGGCGGTCAACTTCGCCAATTTGCTCGAAATGGTTGCTCAAATAAGCCCAGATCTGCGGGTGCGCTTTTCTACATCGCACCCTAAGGATATTACTGACGAAGTGTTATACACTATCAACAAATACGATAACATCTGTAACTATATTCACCTGCCGGTGCAATCGGGCAATAGCCGTGTGCTGGAGATGATGAACCGCACCTACGACAGGGATTGGTATATCGATAGGATTAACGCCATCCGCCGGATTATTCCGGGATGCGCCATCTCTACCGATGTAATCACGGGCTTTTGCAGCGAAACGGACGAGGAACACCAGGACACTTTAAGCATGATGGATTATGTGCAATACGATTTTGCCTATATGTTTATGTACTCCGAAAGACCGGGCACGCTCGCCGCAAAACGTTACGCAGATGATATACCTGAACCTGTAAAACGCCAACGGTTAAAAGATATAGTGGCTAAGCAACAGGCACATTCATTTGTGCGATTACAAAGCCAGGTAGGCTCAGTGCAAAGGGTGCTTATAGAAGGTTTCTCAAAGAAATCGGACAACGACTATTGCGGCCGCAGTGATAATAATGCCATGGTTGTTTTCCCGGTAGGCGATGGGTACAAACCAGGGCAATATGTGAATGTGCTGGTAGAGCGGAGCACTACTGCAACGTTGATTGGTAGAGTAATCCCCCAAACCCCCTAAAGGGGCGTTACGCCGTGTGGAAATTTGCGCGGCGGCATTGGGGTAGAGAGAAATCATTACAAAAACAAAAAAAACTCCCCCTTTAGGGGGTCGGGGGGTATGGAGATACAAGAAATAAAACAACGCTTCGGGATCATCGGCAATTCGCCGTTGCTTAACCGGGCAATAAATATAGCCAACCAGGTGGCGCCTACGGATATTTCAGTCTTGATAACGGGCGAAAGTGGTAGCGGTAAGGAAGTGTTTTCGCATATTATCCACCAGATGAGTCCGCGTAAGCATGGGCCATTTATTGCCGTTAACTGCGGTGCCATACCTGAAGGTACAATCGATTCGGAACTTTTTGGTCACGAAAAAGGCGCGTATACCGGTGCTGTTGGCGAGCGTAAAGGTTATTTTGAAACGGTGAACGGCGGTACTATATTTTTGGATGAAATTGCCGAAATGCCATTGGGTACCCAGGCCCGCTTATTGCGGGTGCTCGAGTCGGGCCAGTATATAAAGGTGGGTTCTTCGAAAGTCGAAAAAACAAACGTGCGGGTTATTGCAGCTACTAACGTAGATGTATATGATGCCGTACGGAACGGTAAATTCAGGGAAGATTTATATTATCGTTTAAATACTGTTCCGCTTCGTATACCGCCGCTGCGTGATCGCAAGGAGGATGTATATCTTTTATTCAGGAAATTCACCTCGGACTTTACCGATAAATACCGTACGCCGGCTATTCAGCTCGATGATGAAGCCCAGCAGATCCTCATTAATTACTCCTGGCCGGGTAACATCAGGCAGTTAAAAAATATGGCCGAGCAGTTGGCTGTTTTGGAACGCGACCGGGTGATAACCGCCCAAACCCTGCTAACCTATATACCGGCCGAAGTAGGGGGCAGAAACTTGCCGATGCGCGTGGAAAATCAACAAAAGGAAGATTTTTCGGAACGCGATATCCTATATAAAGTCCTGTTTGATATGAAACGCGACATGGTTGAGTTAAAAAAATTGGTTGCAGATATTATTGAACATGGCGGTGTTTCTATCAACCATTCAACCAATTCGCAAAGCATAAATCAATTATATCGCGATATTGATATGCCTGGAACGCCCGACCCACAATTTACCTTGCAAAAACCTGTTATTAACAACAATAACATGGGGAATAATCCGTACAATATCACGCATGAGGCCGAAGAGGTTGAAGAATCCCTTTCGCTGATTGATAAAGAGTCGGACCTTATCCGCAAAGCGTTAAAAAAACATAAAGGTAAACGTAAGCTGGCTGCAAGTGAATTGGGCATATCCGAAAGAACCTTGTACCGTAAAATAAAAGAGTTAAATTTATAATGGGAATGAAAAGGGTAAAGGAAATATTGATAGCAACTATAGGTATAATATTGCTTGGGCCATCGTGCTCCTATAAGTTAAGCCTTAATGGTGCGTCAATTCCGGCCAATATGAAAACTATCCATGTCGACTTTTTCGAAAACAACGCACTCATCGTGGTGAATAATTTAAGTACGCAATTTACCGAGGCATTAAAAAGCAGGATCAGGAATACCACACGCCTGGCAGTAGTTTCGGGGGAAGCCGATGCAACCATGTCGGGCTCAATTACCGGGTATGATTTTGCGCCGGTATCCATTAATGCCACTGCAAATAATGTGGCGCCAATTGCCGGGGCAAGCCGCCTGACCATTACGGTGCATGTAAAATATGTAAACAACCTGAATAAAAAGGACAACTTTGATGAGTCATTCACTAAATATGAAAACTATAGCGGCGACATCGCCGCCCAGGAACAAACCCTCATAGCCGACATAAACAAGCAGTTAACAGAAGATATTTTTAATAAAGCCTTTGCAAATTGGTAAGCAATTCGTAGTTTCAACCACGTGGATCAACATTTAGATAATACCAGGAACGAATTTTTATGGACATTACTGGCCAATCCGGCTAATGATGCTCATTTATATACCTTTAATTTACAGCGGCTGGTTAATGATTTTCCGCAAAGCGGCATTTTACAGGCATTGCTGGCCCACGCCAGCGACGAAAAAAATCTCCGGCAGGCATCTGTTTATTTTAACCCAAAATCCTTATATAAACTAATTAATGCACCATCCACTTTTATTGGTGTGCCCGATGAGCGGATTGTAATACAACCAGGCATTGCCTCTAACGGGCATTATTATCACGAGGCGTCGCCATCGTTACGCCAGTATGATACAGAAAAAGTAGATGAAGTTTATTTTAATGAACCGCCCGCAGATGCTGAACAGACATTCACACAAACAACAGATATTCATGAACCGGTCGCGGAAGACCACACTGAGCATCACTTAAATGTTGAAGAAGTTATTGCAGAGCATACCGCCCCGGTAATTGAAACAGCCGAAAATATTTATGTAGAAGAGGATGCCCATGCTAAACCTGAAGCCATAACATCTGTGGCTGAGGAGGCTTTGCACGAACATCAGCCACATATTGAGCCGGTTGCAGCAGTCCCCGATGTTATTGAAGAAAAAATACATGAGGAGACGCCTGCTGATGCTTTTGAACATCATGCAGAACCTGAAACGCTAGCTATTTCGCATGATGTTGCGGCGGAAGAAAGCATTGAAGAACAGGTAGCACATCATCCGGAAAACCATTTGGCGGATGAAACCCCCGAACCGGTTACCGGGCATCACGAACCTCAAACTTATGAGGAGGCCATTGCTGTTGATCCGCTGGCACATTACTGGAATGATGAAACGCAACAGCCGCCTGTTGCAGGTCACGATGAAAATAAAATCCGTGAAGAGGCAATAAACACTGAGCAAGAAACACACGAGTGGGTCGAAGAAACTACATCGTCGCCCCATGAGCATGAAGAAGTACATGTAACTGAAGCGGCAGTAGCTGATGAGCAGGGGGAGCATCCATCGACTGTTGAAAACCCCCCACCTGTTCAGGAGCATGAGGAGATAAAAACATTCGAAGAACCAATAGCAAAACCTGTTGAAGAAGAAGCTGCTGCCGAAGTGAACGAACCTGTGCATGCTGATTTGCGCGAAACTGTTGAACAACCTGCGCAAGAGCAACCTGTATTAGAGGCTGAGCATGACGAAGTATCTGCGGAGGTTTCACATGAGCAAGCTGAAGCCGAACATCCGGTTATCGCGCAAGCCGTGCATGAAGAGACCGTTCCTCACGTTGCCAACACCACACATTCGGTAGAAGATGCTGAAGAAACCTACGACGAGATTGTTGGCATTGAGGATATTAATTTTGCTGCCAACGACAATGCTGCAGCAACGGGCAGTAATTTTTTCTCGTTCGATAAGGAGTTTGGCGAACATGCTGATGAAGAAGCTGAAAACGAGACCCATGTACAAAATACGCCTTCGGCAGAAGCAGTAAAAAGCGCTGCCCCCGGCGAGGCTGATCACCAGGATGTATCAAAATATCACGATGAAAAAATGCCGTATTCCTTTATGTGGTGGCTTGATAAAACCCGTAAAGAACATTCGCAGCTTTACCAGCCTTATGTAAAGGCCGCCGCCGCCCCGCCCGTTAAAAAGACTAAAAAACTTACCGACGAATTGCAGCAGCAATACTTCGAGAATATTTTTCACATTACGTCGGTCGAAGAGTTAGACAAAACGGCTGCCCCAACGCAAGCTCCTTACAATGTAAGGCGCAAGGAGCATGTGATTATTGAACGCTTTATTAAAGAGGAGCCGCAAATAAGGCCACAAAGCAGCGACAAGCTGGATAACGAGAATAAAGCCAAAAAGAGTTCAGAAGACCGCGATGAACTGGTGACCGAAACATTGGCTGCCATATATTCCGACCAAATGCTATACCATAAGGCGATAGCATCCTACAAAAAATTGATGTTGAAATTTCCAGAAAAAAGCCGTTACTTTGCAGACAAGATTGAACAGTTAGAAAAGAAAACCAATTAATAATAAATAAATGTACGAGTTATTGCTGATCATTGCGATCATAGTGTGTGTGTTTTTGGTGTTGATTGTATTAATACAAAACCCTAAGGGCGGCGGTTTGTCGTCAAATTTTTCAAGCTCATCGCAATTGATGGGTGTTCAAAAAACAGGTGATTTCCTTGAAAAAGGAACCTGGGGCCTTGCTATCTTTTTGATGGTGTTATCACTGGCCATTAACGTAGCTGTAAAAGGCGGCGCAACCGATAAACCTTCCAGCAAATACGATGCAGCGCAGAAAGCTGCTTCGACACCGTCAACAACTCCCACCGCTCCTGCCCCAAATTTCCCGGCTCCGGCTACAGGTAACAAGCCAGCTCCTGTTACTCCCGCTAAGACAAAGTAATTTAAAAATATTTAGAAGGCCCTATTTGACTCAGGTTGAATGGGGCTTTTTTCGTTTTTAAAAATTGTACCAGCCGCTGCTTGCCAATCAAACAGAATACCTACTGACACGATGGCACTCCAATGTTAAGGTATCATTATTAATAAAAAGTTTACCCCGTTAAATGTGACAATTGAACAGTTAATATGCCAAAATTTAGCGCCAAAACCGGCTTGGCATAATTGATGAGGTTAGGGATGCGGAACTTAAATTTATTTCTAAAAATTAAATAATAGTATAACTATGTCATTAAACATTAAACCAATCGGAGACAGGGTAGTAGTGGAAGCTGCTGCGGCCGAAGAGAAAACTGCTTCCGGGATCATTATTCCGGATACTGCTAAAGAGAAACCACAGCGTGGAACCATTGTTGCTGTTGGTGATGGAAAGGTGGATGAACCTTTAACTGTAAAAGTTGGTGACCATGTTTTATATGGTAAGTATGCCGGTACCGAAATTACGTACGAAGGCAAAGAGTATTTAATTATGCGTGAATCTGATATTTACGCGGTGTTATAAACCTAGTTGAAAGGTTGTAATGTTGAAAGGTTGCCTTTCAATATTCTTATCCTAACATTTCAACTTTACAACATTCCAACATTAAACAAAAAAGAAAATGGCAAAACAAGTTAAATACAATGTAGAAGCACGCGACGCTTTAAAGCGTGGTGTTGATATTTTAGCCAATGCGGTTAAAGTAACCCTGGGCCCTAAAGGTCGTCACGTAATTATCGATAAAAAATTCGGTTCACCTGCAATCACTAAAGACGGTGTTACCGTTGCAAAAGAAATTGAATTAAAGGACCCAATTGAAAACATGGGTGCTCAAATGGTAAAAGAAGTTGCCTCAAAAACTGCTGATATAGCAGGTGATGGTACTACTACTGCTACCGTTTTAGCACAGGCTATTGTTACAGCAGGTATTAAAAACGTAGCTGCGGGCGCAAATCCAATGGACTTAAAACGCGGTATCGACAAAGCTGTATCGGCTGTTGTTGAAGACCTGAAAAAACAATCACAGGCAATCGGCGACGATAACAACAAAATTAAACAGGTTGCATCAATATCAGCTAATAACGACGAGATGATCGGTTCGTTAATTGCTGAAGCAATGGAAAAAGTTGGTAAAGACGGTGTTATTACTGTTGAGGAAGCAAAAGGTACCGAAACTGAAGTTAAAACAGTTGAAGGTATGCAATTCGACCGTGGTTACCTTTCTCCTTACTTTGTAACCAATGCCGATAAAATGGAAGCAGAATTAGAAAACTGCTATATCCTGATCTACGACAAAAAGATTTCTTCGATGAAGGAATTGCTTCCTATCCTGGAAAAACAAGTTCAAACAGGCAAACCATTATTAATTATTGCTGAAGACCTTGACGGTGAAGCATTAGCTACCTTGGTAGTTAACAAAATCCGTGGCTCACTTAAAGTTGCTGCTGTTAAAGCTCCTGGTTTTGGCGATCGTCGTAAAGCAATGCTTGAGGATATCGCTATCCTTACCGGCGGTACCGTAATTTCTGAAGAAAGAGGTTACAAACTGGAAAATGCTGATCTGTCGTACTTAGGTACTGCCGAAAAGATTGTTGTTGATAAAGATAATACTACCATTATCAATGGCGCCGGTAAAGCCGAAGAGATCAAATCACGCGTAAGCCAGATTAAAGCTCAGATAGACTCGACTACTTCTGATTATGACCGCGAAAAATTACAGGAACGTTTAGCCAAATTATCAGGCGGTGTTGCTGTATTGTACATCGGTGCAGCTTCGGAAGTTGAAATGAAAGAAAAGAAAGACCGTGTTGATGATGCTTTACATGCAACCCGTGCGGCTGTTGAAGAAGGTATTGTTGAAGGTGGTGGTGTTGCTTTCATCCGTGCAGTTGATGCCCTTAAAAACCTTAAAGGCGCAAACGAAGACGAAAATACTGGTATCCAGATCATCCGTCGTGCTATCGAAGAGCCTTTACGCCAGATCTGCGAAAACGCAGGTATCGAAGGTTCTATCGTAGTGCAAAAAGTAAAAGAAGGCAAAGCTGACTTTGGTTACAATGCCCGTACCGATAAATACGAAAACTTAATTGGCGCCGGTGTTATCGACCCAACTAAGGTAGGCCGTGTAGCGTTAGAGCACGCAGCATCAATCGCTGCTATGTTGTTAACAACCGAATGCGTATTGGCTGACGATCCTGAAGATGAAAAAGCTGGTGGCCCTCCAATGGGCGGCGGCGGCATGGGCGGCATGATGTAATCATCCTCCATTCCTCAAAAAAGGACTGTTTAGTATATAAAGCCCTTGTCTGTTTTTGCAGACAAGGGCTTATTTTTTATACAGGTTTTTGAGTGATTGTTTGAAGCCTAATGGATGTTTAAAGACCCAAAAAACTCCTTTTTTGTAATTTTTTGTTTACTAAACGTTAAATTTTGTAATAAAACACAAACTACGTTTCTAAGGCACGGCATTTGAATATAATGCTGTACCATGAAAAATATAACTGAAAAAACAAAGTTTCTGCAAAGACAAATAGTCGACTGGGTATATTTTAAAGGCCCTGTGTTATTCATTACTATCTACGGTAAATAAAAATCGTTAATTTCGCTTCTTTATGAAGCTCGAAAAATTCTACGATCGTGCATATAGCTGGTTATATGCTGAAGGCCCCGACCTCGTCATCGCGATAATCATATTTTTGGTAGGCCTTTGGTTTATCAAGTTCCTTCGCTCCCGCATCCGCGTCCGGATGAGCAAACGGAAAGTCCATTCATCATTACAACCTTTCTTTTTAAGCCTCTCCATTACTGGTCTTTATATTTTATTGATCATAACTGTTTTTGAAATAGTAGGGGTACACATCACTGTGTTCACCACTATTATAGGTGCTTTCAGTGTTGCAGCAGGTTTGGCACTGTCGGGCACCTTTCAAAATTTTGCCGGTGGGGTACTTATCCTGCTGTTAAAACCGTTTGAAATTGAGGACAACATAGTTGCCCAGGGGCAGGATGGCAAGGTGGTTTCTATCCAGATATTTTATACCGTACTGCTAACCATCGATAACAAAACCATCATTATCCCCAATGGTAAATTATTTAACGAGGTAATAGTAAATGTTAGCCGCGAGGGCCGCCGGCGTTTGGATTTTGAGGTGAAGCTCGGCTACGCAGCTGATATCGAAAAGGCAAAAAAAATCATGCTGGATGCCATTAAAACAACTCCTGACATTTTTGACGACCCCGCTGTAAGGGTAGGGCTCGTAGGTTTAGAAAGCGATTCCATCCGTTTTACCATAAACGTGTGGGTATTACCTGCCAACTACCTTAATGTTAAAATAGCCCTGATGGAAAAAATAATAAAAAACCTGGGCGCCGCCGGCATTGCATTCCCAAAACCGGGGTAGGGGAGGCTGCTTTGAGGCATTGATATTCGATTTTTATTTGATCATGAAAAAAATACATTTACCGCTTTTTGCGGTCATCTTCATAATATACAGCTGCACCACAACTAAACCTGCCAATAAGCCTTTTAAACCTGATGTTTACATTAACGCGGCCGTTGTAAGGGTAGACACGCTTACCTGGGTGGACAGTTCGCGGAATAGAGTTATACCGATAGCCATTTACAACCGCGACTATTTAACCAATAAAAAAGACGAACAGCATAAAAATATAAGGAAGCCACTGGTAATATTAAACCCGGGGTATGGTGGCACCAGGGAGGGTTATCGCTATATTGCTAACAACCTTGCTATAAATGGCTACCTGGTGGTTACTATTCAGCACGACCTCTCTACAGATGATAGCTTGCCAAAAACTGGCGATATTTACAAATTGAGAAAGCCGTTTTGGGATAGGGGCGTAAAAAGTGTCCTTTTTGTAACGGAAAAGCTAAAAAAAGAATACCCAAAGCTGGACTATCACCATATCATTTTAATTGGGCATTCAAACGGCGGCGATATAGCCATGCTGATTGCAAACGAATATCCTGAATTTGCCAAAACAGTTATTACGCTCGACAATCGAAGGGTACCGTTTCCAAGATCGTCATCTCCTAAAATATTTTCCATTCGCTCGGGCGATCAGCCTGCCGACCCGAATGTGCTGCCCTCTACCGAAGGACAGGAGCGATATGGGATAAAGATTGTTAAGGTGGCCACTAAACATAACGATATGGGCGGTGCAGCAACCGATGCCGAAAAAAAAGAGATAAACGATTATATTTTAGATTTTTTGAAAAATAATTAAACAGTTTTGATCGCCTGCGAGACAATTAACCGAGCTCCCGAAAAAGATAAATCGGAACCAATTGAGAAATGGAAAAACTGCGCTTATTCATTGCTTTTATGCTGATCGCGGTATCGTCTTTTGCTTCGCGAAAAACGGATACCGTTATTAAAAGAGATACTATTAACCTGCGGGGATATATTTATGATGAATACGGCAACCCCATAAAATTTGTGCACATTCAATCCACGCAGATGGATGTGCAATATAATCACTATAAGGTAAATTGCTGGACAGATACCAGCGGCTACTTTGAGTTAAAAGGCGCCAAATTTAACGACACTTTAACCATAACCGAACATGCAATCTACAACACACGGCCTATTTACAATAGAAACAGCCGGTATATGGTGGTTTACCTGTCCACAAAAGTCGCTGATCTAAATTCCTCAACGCCAATAGCAATAACCCATAAGCGCTTATATCCTAAAATAACGTCTTCATTTAAAATAAAGGCCTACGATAGCGGCGGCGATTACTTTGAAGTGCATGCACCTGCACATTTTCGTACAGGCATTGAAAAATTCGAGCAATTTATTAAAGACAACGTGGAGTATCCCGAAAGCGCCATTAAAAATAATGCTGAAGGCACGGTTCAAGTAGAATTTACGGTCGAACGGGACGGCAGGCTCACGAATTTCAAAATTTTAAACGGCATTGGCTATGGATGTGATGAAGCCGTAATCAAAGTTTTAAAGAAAAGCGCATGGTGGGTGCCTGCGGTAGATAACGGGCTCCCATACGCGATGAAACAAACTGTAACCGTTAATTTTGCCTTAACCGATAAATAGCACTAATCCAGCAACTGCATATTCAAAGCCTCAATTCTACTGATCACGGCATCCATTTTAGCACGCTGTTTTTTTACTGTTTTTGGGCGGATATAAAACCAGTTAAACCCAATCCATATTGCAGTAATGCCATAGGTAAGCACGCGCCCGGTGGTTTGCATCATTAAAGCATATTCAATCATATACAATGCTAAACCGGCCGATAACAGGATGAAATAGAGGCTGAGCATGGTGGTTTGCAGGTATTCCTGTTTTTGCCTGATGTGCAGTAAATGTTGCAGGTATGCGGTGGTATCATCTTCCAGGTTGCTTTTAAACAATAACCTGATAACATTACCTGATGCGGCCAGGTTGAATAAGATGGCGACAATAATTAATGCCGTGCCTAACCAGGTCGTCCACATCGCCGGGTGATAATGGAAAACAACAAAGATTATAAAAATGGCACTTGCCACCAAGCACAAATTAGCCATCAGCATTTTGTTGCGCATTTTTATATTAAGCCGGATGGCGGCATCAA
>Ga0206865_1141_pt1 | contig 20566 bp, 18 predicted proteins | sample Alteio_BWOrgCont_39_FD_152628 | JGI IMG/M metagenome (GOLD analysis project Ga0206865, IMG submission 152628) | Enriched cells from forest soil in Barre Woods Harvard Forest LTER site, Petersham, Massachusetts, United States -... | ecosystem: Environmental > Terrestrial > Soil > Temperate forest >...
AATAACTTTGTGATTAACAGCAGCCGAGCATTTGCCTATCAAGATTATTGGAAAATGCACGCTGATACGGGATAGTTTTTGCGTCCCCGTAGGGTCTCCGAAGGGACCCTGCGCCGCGTGCCTGGGGGAGAAGCGTGTCTATCCGTGCAATTTGGCTGCCAAGCCAGGCCGGGGCTGCCGGGTTAGGCGGAAATACAGCGGAGGGTTCCGTTGGAGAACCTGCGACATCGTAAAATAAAATTACCAAATTCGAGCTTAATGCAGATGAAGAAAGTAAGCTAATTGTATTTATAATTATTTATGGAGAAAGAATTACTTGATAAAATCAATGCAGCGCTGGACAAGGCTTTAGAAGATTTACAAGCTAATCCAGATTTTATTTTCGAAAATGAGTTAGAACGCTTAAAGTTTGAACATGGAGAACCTAAAGAACTTAAAAATTGGAAAAAGTTACAAAAGTGTGTAGTTGAGGGTTGTAGTAATAAAAGCATCTCTAAATCTCATACTATTCAAAAATCTAGTTCAATAAAAGAACTTGCAGAAAATAGTCATGTTTTAACACCAAGTTTTAATCGGAAAACCGGAGAAATGGAAATGCTTTCAATTGGGGTTAATGAAGCTTCCACTTTTCCTGGTTATTGTTCGAAACACGAATCTCTTTTTAGTGAATTTGAAAATGTAAAAGAATTTAAAACTGGCGAACATATGGGTTTGCAACTATATAGAACGGTTTGCCGAGAAATAGTTATCAAGGAACATCAAAAAAAAGCATTTGAAGATATAAAAAAGAGATATCTCAAATTTCGCGATAAAATGATGACAGATGCAATCATTGCAAATCTTGACGAAGAAACTTTAAATACGCCTACATTAGAGTTTAAAAATTTTACAGTAAAAAGTAATGATGCTAGATTAAACATACTCAAACATCAAATCAAATCAGCTGAAGATACTTTAAACAGTTTCTTATATCCATATCGTGATGCGATACTAAATGATTTGAAGAAAAACAAACTTCAAAAAGTGGCGTATGTTGCAATTAATTTTAATCAACAAATCCCCATTGCGCTTGCTGGAAAAGGGAATTTTTATTTTAAAGGAAAAAACGTAGATGTTATTATGAATATACTTCCCATAAAAGATAACACTTATATATTTTTTTCTACACTCAAAAAGCATACTGAAGCTCTTAAACTTTTCATGAGTCAAATGGGAAACCCGTTAAAAATGTTTTGCGTAATTGAGAGTTGCATAATTCACGGCACTGATCATTGGTTTATTAAACCTAGCGTTTGGAATGAGATAAAACCAGATTTACAACGGAAAATACTCAATTCAATTAATGATAATAAATATTGCATAGCTGATAGTTTTCAAATGACAATTTTTAATGAGTTAAAGCAAACTTATTTTGATTTGGCTGACAAACAACCTAATATTCCCAGTGATGTGGCTCAACTTATCACATTCGAAAAGGAAAAGTCAACAATGAAATAAGCAGTTCGGCACTGATCTCCAATAGAAAAGGCGAAGACTATGAGCATAATCCTCCGAAGTTCGCAACCCCCCAACAACCTGATCCCCCCCAACAAAACTACCCGTACCAAACCAATTATCTTAAAATCTTCCCGATATTTATCTGCGTTAATCTCTATACATCCCATATTAACTTTTACGTCCTGGCCGTCCTGGGAATCCTGTTTACCGGGCTGAATTTTGCTTTGTTGTTGGGGTTCATCAAAAGGATAAACCGCCCGGCTAACCGGTTGCTTGCCCTGGCCTTTGTGGTAATGGTTTTGTGGATGCTCCGTATCTCGGGCATCAATACCCGGTTGCCGCTGCAGTTTTCATTGGCGTTTGGCCCGCTTATCTATTTTTATGTACTGAAATTAACCCGGCAGGAATATAAGTTCAGCCGGAAAGATTTGCTGCATTTCGTCCCGGCAGTATTGGAGCCGTTCCTGTTATCCAGCCCGCTGTCCGAAGTGTCCCACTTCGGATTAGCTATGCATAGCAGTCTCCGACTCCATTACCTGCCAGCAGGCCACCCAGATTTATCGGGGCGGCCGCGATGGGGAAAGCATTCCAAAAACATAGAGGTGCAAAATTCAACTTTGTGTTTCGATCGTACTTTCGTACTTTGAAGACTTATTGGGCAACAGGCACAGACTATGCTGTATTTTGCCTTTCATGAATTTATTTGAATAACAATGAGGCTTAAACTAACAGCGGAAAACACAGGCGGGGAATTACTGCTTTTTAAGGATGAGGCGGCCTTTGACAGGTTATTTTTCAGCAAAGACAGGTTCAACAAATATTTTACTATCGCGTGGAACAGGGCGGAAAGCCAGACTGTTACCATTGACGGAACGGAATATGATTTCCCGGCCAATACGCTGCTAACCCTATTGTTTAATCAGTCTTTCACCTTTGAAAATTCTTCCGGCATCATTGCCTGGCAGTTTAACCGCGAATTTTACTGTATTATCGATCATGATAGCGAAGTAAGCTGTGTAGGGTTCCTGTTCAGCAGTACCGATCATTTGTTCGTCAAGCTAAACGACCTGGCACTACAAAAACTACAACTGCTGTCCGACGTTTTCATTGAAGAATTCAACACATCAGATAATATCCAGAATGAGATGTTGCTGGTGCTGCTAAAGCGCCTCATTATCTATATAACCAGGCTGGCCAGGTCGGGATTTACGCCTGTAGCCAAAATTCAGGACGAAAGATTTCATATCATCCGAAAGTTCAACCTGCTGGTCGAAAAAAATTTTAAATCAGAGCACTCCGTTAGTTTTTATGCGGATCAGCTTTGTAAAGCGCCCAAAACCTTATCCAATCTTTTTGCAATTTTCAACCAGAAGACACCCTCGCAGATCATCCAGGACAGGATCACTGTGGAGGCTAAGCGGCTTTTGTGCTATACCGACAGATCAATAAAGCATATCACTTTTGAACTGGGGTTCGAGGACGTGTCCTATTTCTCCAATTTCTTCAAGAAAAACACGGGTGTATCGCCTTCTGATTTCAGAAATCCGCCGGCAAACTCCAAAGAAGGGAAATAATCGCAACTAACCGGGTAATGTGCCCATAAACTCCGCCCGCTTTTCAGCCCACCTTTGTATCGTTGATTCAAACAAAACATCAACGATAAAAAAATGAAAACATTAAAAAACACATTGAAAGTTGGCCTCGTAGCTTTAACAGTAGCTGTTGCCACCGCAGCCGGTACAGTAACCGAAGCAAATGCACAAACAGTTAAAAATGTAGTATTGGTGCACGGCGCATTTGCCGACGGCTCCGGGTGGAAAGCCCTTTATACCGTCCTCACCAAAAAAGGATACCATGTAACGGTAGTGCAAAATCCCTTAACTTCATTGGAAGATGATGTAACGGCAACCAGGACAGCGCTTGACAAACAGGATGGCCCTTGTATCCTTGTTGGGCATTCATGGGGAGGCGCCGTTATCACCGAGGCCGGCAATCATCCAAAAGTAGCTGCCCTGGTTTATGTAGCCGCATTCCAGCCCGACAAAGGCGAATCAGCATTGCAATGGCTGCAAACTGCGCCGCCCGCTCCTGAAAATGGTGTGCTGAATCCGGACGATAAGGGCATAGTTTACTACGACAAAGCCAAATATCATGCAGGTTTTTGCGCTGATATAAGCGAAGAGGAAGCAGATTTTATGTACGCATCACAAGGCGCGTTCTACGCAAAAGGTTTCATAACACCCATTACCGATCCTGCCTGGAGGCATAAACCAGCCTATGGCTGTATTGCAACCGAAGACAAAAGCATCAACCCTGTTATCCAGCACAAGATGTACGAACGCTCAAATACTAAAGTAACCGAGATAAAAGGCAGCCACGTAATCTTCATGTCGCAACCGGAAGCAGTAGCGAAAGTGATCATCCAGGCTGCAAATGATGCTTCGGCAAAAAATTGATAAAAAAAAAGAAGAACGCCCATCTTTTACAAACTACAAAGCCGCCCTGCGAAAGAGGGGCGGCTTTTGGAAGTGGCATACACACTGTGCGGAGCTTCTTAACCGTTAAAACCAGCAAAGCCCCAAAATGGGGCTTTGTTGATTTTTTTGTTTAACCGATTATTTATAATCAGGGTTTTGAACCAATACGCCGCCGCTTTTATCAATTTCGGTTTGCGGCAAAGGCCATTTGTAAAACTTATCCTGCCAGTTGTATGTAATTATCCCTGTATTCAGTCCGTTTAAAACCTGGCCTGCTATATGCCATCTCTCCAGGTCAAAGTGGCGCAATCCCTCCATCGCCAGTTCTATTCGGCGTTCATGACGGATCCGCTGGCGCATTTGGTCCTGCGTTAGCCCCGCCGGATAAGCAGGCATACCTACCCTCGCCCTAATGGCCGTAGTTAGCTGGTAAACGGTTGGGTCAGGACCCGATAGCTCGTTTTCAGCTTCTGCCTCCATCAGCATTACTTCGGCTGCGCGAATTACAGGGGCATCCTGCTGGCTCAATGTTGAAAAGCCATAAGGTATATTTTTAGGCTCCAGGAATTTCTTGGTGCCATAGCCGGTTGGAACTGGGTTTGAGGGATGGTGAACCTCACCGTTCCCGAAATCGACAAATCCTTTATAAATCGTCATTCCCAACCGGGGGTCGCGATTGTTCATGTTATTGGTGTGGTCGGTCAGCGGCGAAACTCCCCAGGGCAAACCATCGGTACATTCATAATCATCCACCAGGTTTTCATAAGGTGCGCACGCATCCCAGTCGCCAAAATACAGATCCCATGGTGCGGTGTTGTTTGGCGCCAGGAAATTAATCGTAAAAATAAGTTCTTTACTGGTGGTCTGGGTGGCATCCCTAAACGGACTGATATAGTCGGGGTCCAAAGAATATTGCGTTAATACTGACGTACATAGGGTGCGCACTTGCCCCATAATTGTTGGGTCAACCACGCCGGTACCCTGGTAGGCCGCATAAATTAATACCCTGGCCAGCAGGGCCTGTGCCGATGATACGCAGGCATGGCCATAGTTACTAATGTAGGGCTGGGTGCTTAAGTTAGCAATGCCGTAATTTAAGTCGCTTTGAATTTGCGCCAATATTTGCGCCGCGGGAACTTTCGGTTGCTTCTGTGTAGCCAGCGTTAATGGTTGTGTAACCAGCGGCACATCGCCATAAATGGTGTACAACTGGTAGTACATAAACGCCCTCACAAACATCACCTCGCCCGTATATTGCTTCCGGATAGCGTCGGTTATATCTGCTCCGGTATACGCAGCCAGCTGTGTCAAAAAGTTATTTACTCGCGCAATGGAGATATACGCGTCATCGTAAATGGCCTGTTGATAGCCTCCGATGGTTGCGCTCAGGTTACCCTGGTCAATACTGGTAACCGAACCCGAATTAAACTGGTTGTAGCTGTTGTCAGAAAGGGCATCCCTGAAAGGCATCCCAAAGGAAAATTCCTCGGTCTGCATGGAACCGTAAACGGCGGCCAGGGCCTCATCAAAATCACTTTTCTGTTTGTAAAATGTAGTGGCGGCTAATTGATCCTTTGGATTCAAATCGAGCGCCTTTTTGCATGCAGATATTGTCGAAACTATTGCGATGCATATGATGATATATATTCGTTTTTTCATTTTGTCAATTCTTAAAAGGACACATTTACACCAAAGGAATAGATTTTATTTTGCGGATAGGTGAGGAAGTCGCCACTTGCTGCGCGTTCGGGATCAAGCCCCGGATACTTGGTAAAAGTGAACAGGTTGTCGCCCGAAAAGTACACCCTCAGACGGTCGATACCTATATGTTTGGTAACACTTGATGGAATTGTATAACCAAATACCAGGTTTTTTACCCTTAGATATGAACCGTCCTGCAAAAAGAAGGTAGACGGACGCGTGAGGCTTTGCGGTGCATTAAATCCCCAGTAAAGACGCGGCATCGTTGTGGACGGATTTGTAGGAGACCAGGCATTGAGCCAGTTGGTGGTTGGCGGCGCACCTTGTACAAATGGGATTGTTCCCCAATTATTAACAAAATATTTAACGCCGTAAACACCCTGCATCAACACCGAGAGGTCAAAGCCCTTCCAGTTGACATTGGCAGTAAAGGAATAATTCAATTTGGGAACAACGCCCGGTATAATAACCTTGTCATTGTCGTCAATTTTGCCGTCTCCGTTCGCATCAACATATTTCAGATCGCCGGGCTGCGTATTGTCGCCATATTGTTTCGGGGAGCTGCTAACTTCGGCCGCGTTCTGAAAAATGCCGGCCACTTTCAACATATAAAAAGAGCCTATAGGATATCCCTGCTCATTTATCGTATAACTGTAAATATCAGGCGCGCCATATTTTACCAGTTTATTGGTATTATGATCAAGGTTGAGGCCGAAGTGGTACGACAAGCCATTGAAAGCGCCGCTTTTAACAGAATTTCCATAGGTAAGGCCAAGCTCAATACCTTTGTTATCAACCGTGCCATCGTTAACAATAGGCGCCTGCAGCCCTACAACCGCAGTGATTTGTGATTGCCTCAAAATATTTGAGGTGACCCTGTTGTACCAGTCAAACGTAACACCGAAATTCTTTACCAGCGTAATATCCGCGCCGATGTCTGTCATGGTTGTTGTTTCCCATTGTAGTTGCGGGTTATTCAATTGTGTTTGCGCAACACCTGTAGTCAGGTTTTGGTTATCAAACGAATAATTACCCGTAAAATTCAGCAATGCCTGGTAAGGGTAAAGGTTTGTATTTTGATTACCTACCTGTCCCCACGATCCTCTGAATTTTAAATTGTCGAGCCAACTTAAATTAAGGGCCTTCACGAAAGGCTCTTCTGTTACCCGCCAGCCGGCAGATGCAGAAGGAAAAGTCCCCCATTTATTGCTTGGAGCGAACTTCGAACTGCCATCAAAGCGGATATTGCTTTCGATCAGGTAACGTTCTTTGTAATTGTAATCAACACGACCGAACCATGATTCCAGCGCCCAATTGTTACTGGTACCCTGATTGGTGATATGATCTGTACTGCCCGCATTTATCTCCTGCAAGTTGGGGTCAACATAATTTTGCCGGTACGCTTGCAGATATTGATATTCGTTTTGCTCGATGCTCCAGCCGGCTTGTGCCAAAATGGTATGGGAACCAAAGGAGTGGTTATATTTGAGGTAACTGTATACGTTGGAGTAAATGGTATGCTCATCCTGTTCAGTTAGCCCTTGTCCCAGGTCAAGATTGGTGCCCAGCTGATCTGTGTTATAGTAATATTCAGGAAGGTCCTGTACCCAGGTTTTATAGGTGTCAAACTCTCCGTTAAAGGCTGCCTTGGTGTACCACGAGAAATCTTTGTTGAAACTCACGTTGAGCCAGCCCTGTACGTCCGCTTCATAATCTTTGGTATCATGATACAAGCCATCATTCAGCACAGCTATGGGGTTCTTATTATTATATTCAAACGGATATGTTTTATAGGCATAATGACCGCTGCCGTCTGATGTATAGGGCCCGTAAGTGGGCGCCTGTGATAAGGTGGACAGGAACATATCTTCAGACCCATTTTCGGTGGCATCTGTTATCCCTGATTTTAACAATATATTGGTGCCGAAGGTAATATGATCATTAACTTTGGATTGCAGATTTGCGCGGAAATCATATTTTTGGTAATCAAACCCGCGCATGATGCCATTTTCGTCTACGTACCCAAAATTGATATTATAGGTCGTTCTATCGTTACCGCCGCTAAAAGTAAGGTTATGGGTTTGTGTTACCCCTGTTCTGAAAAGGTAGGGTAACCAATTTGTGTTTGGATACATCGGGTCATTCGGATGCGTCGCGTAGGCGTTAATTTCAGCCGGAGTATACAGTTGCGTCGTGTCGGTAAGCCCCGAGTTGATGCGGGCCGTATTGTACATATTCATGTACTGAACAGAATTAGTAACCACCTGGAACATTTTGGTATAGGTGTCGAAACCCACATTGCCGTCATATTCTACTTTTAGTTTGCCGGCTTTACCTTTCTTTGTCGTTACCAGGATTACGCCATTAGCCGCCCTTGAACCGTAAATGGCCGCAGAAGAAGCATCTTTCAATACCGAGATGTTTTCAATGTCTAACGGATTCACATCGTTCAGGTTGCCAGGAACGTCATCAACTAATACCAAAGGCCCTGTACCAACGCCGCTGAAGGTACCCACACCCCGGATTAAAACTGAAGCATTTTCATTTCCCGGTTCGCCACTGCCCTGAACGACAGCTACACCAGGGGCCAGGCCTTCCAGCATAGTGGTTGTGTTTACAACCGGTCGTTTAATCATATCGTCTCCCGAAATGCTTGAAACAGCTCCGGTCAGGTCAACCTTTTTCTGGGCGCCATAGCCAACTACCACCACTTCATTTAGTTTCGAATCCAGCGGTTCCAAAGCAATTACGATGTTGGTTTGGCCATTTACCACTACTTCCTTTTTTTGGAATCCAAGAAAAGAAACTACCAGTACCGCGTTTTCGCCGGTAACCTTTATTGTAAATGAACCGTCCTCTTTACTTGTAGTGCCATTTTCTGTTCCTTTTTCTAAAATACTTGCTCCGGGTAAAGGGAGGCCTTTATCATCCGTTATCTTCCCATTAATAGTTACAGGGGCCGGTGGCTGATCATTTGCTGCTTTTGGCGTTTCTCTGTCTTTTACAATAATTACTTTGTTGTAAATAGTAAAAGTCAAGGGCAGCTTTTCAAAACATGCTTTTAACGCATCTTCAACCGAAGCATTTTCTATATGTATACTTATCTTGTCGGTTTTATTTATTTCGCTTGCCGTAAATACAAATGTGTAATTGGTTTGCTTTTTGATTTTTTTAAATATGACCTTAAGCGGAACGTTGTTTTCATTTAAATTAACCTTTTGAGCCAGCACATTTGCGTAACTGCTGAGTGTTAAACCTAAAAGGATAATTATTGTAAGCTTCATTATCAGAAGTTTTTTGAGAAGATGCCCCCGGCTGAAAAGCAGGCGGTTACATTTCGAAATTAATTCCATAAATTTGTTTTGTTTGGGTTTGAGAAAAAGTGTGTGCAACACGTCAATTTTATATGGCCTGAACAGTAACCGGGGGTGGTACCAACACTTCCGGTTTAATTTTTTCCAGACCAATTAATTTTGAAAACTGATTATAAATCAGCAATGTGGGTTTGTTGTCTATTTATCGGTCATCATAATGGCTTTTTTAGGTTAATAATCTGTTAATTGGTTAGCTTTATTTAAGGGTTTATAATAATTTTTCGGCCCTGGATATCAAAACTCACTTTCCCGGTCAGTTCTAACATTTTTAACACTTCAGATAACTTAGCTGTACTTGGAATTTCCGCAAAAAAACGATCATTGACCTTTTTATTGTAGACCACATCAACATCATACGCCCTTGATAGTTGGCGCATAATAAATTCTATATCAGCATTTTGAAAATCAAATAAATTGTTTTTCCATGCAATTACATTGTCAACATCTACATCCGGGATAACCTTAACCTGCCCGCTCTTGTTTAATTCCGACTGTTCGCCCGGTTTAAGCATATAACTTGACAAACCATTACTAAACTGTACGGAACCTTCCAGTAGCGTTGTTTTAACAGCCGCCTCATCATTGTAAGCCATAATATTAAAATGGGTACCAAAAACCTTTACTTCGGCGCTATTAACCTTTACAACAAATGGTAATGTTTTGTTCTTAGCTACTTCAAAATAAACTTCGCCGGTAATTTCTACATTTCGCTCTTTACCCGTAAATGCCGTTGGGAAACGGATTGATGACGCCGCATTTAACCAAACCTGGCTGCCATCCGGCAAAACAATCTGGTAATGCCCGCCACGGGGCGTTGTTACGGTATTATAAACACTGGCCGCTAAACCAGTATTATTAGCACTGTAAGCCAGCTTTCCATTGGTTTTGATCACTTTGGAATTACCCTGGTTTGATACCGTGCCATTTTTCACATCGTCCAATATTACTTTGGAGCCATTTGCCAATATAAGGGTTGCTTTTGCCCCACCTGCATTTATATCATTTGTAAATACTTTTGATTTATGATGATTTGCAACAAAGGTGGTGGTTGCGTTTTTTTTAATCAGGTAAAGGATTCCTGTAGTTGTTATGCCGATCAAACACGCCGCTACGGCAACGCGTTTTATCCACAATTGGAAAACATTTGACCGGGTTTGCGGCACGCCTATTTTTTTGTGGATTTCGGAGAGTATCTCAATACTTCTTTCGGAATTTATAGGCTGTGAATCATTTAAGCCATTTGTAAATTCATTTTCAAGTAGCTGCATCAATACATCCTGATCTGTGTTCTCGAGATAATTTAAAAGCCAACTTTTTTCCGAAAAAGACAACTCTTTTTTATCAAGCAATTCCAAAAGATATTTTTTGTCGTCTTTCATGAGAATTTTTTAGGTTTTTTTTTAATATTAAAGAATACCTGAATATCCTATTCAGGTAATTAAAAAAACAATAAAATAACTTATAATGGTTTATTATACACTAAATACTCCGTAAAGGAAAAAAGGGGGGGATGCTTTGGGGGCTTTTTTTAACAATTAGTAAATAAACTACATCATTATTTTTAACGCCACTATTATATAGATCAATAGCACATTATCTGGCGGGTGTTGTTCGGCATATTCTTTCACAGCTTTAACTGCATCCGATAAATATTCTTTAACAGTATGTTTGGAGATGTTTAACTCCCGGGCGCTTTCCTCGTATGATTTGCCCTGTAGCTTACATAAATCAAATACTTTTCGCTTTTGCGGAGATAGCTTAACCAGCGCTTCCTCAAGTATTTTCATTTTTGCTTCTCTAAAATAGTTATCGGTTTCATCTGTTAACAGCTGGTCATCTTCAATATCTTTAAAAGCGACAGATTGCTTTAATTTTTTTTTCAATTGAGTTACGGATTTATTATAACTCACCTGGAAAAGCCAGTTAGCCAGCGGTTTTTGAGGGTCAATAGAACCGCGTTTTTCCCAAAGGGTCACAAATAAATCTTGCAGTATGTTTTCTGATTCATCAGCATCTTTAAGAAGCCTGAGGATATTATTGTAGATTGGGGTATGATATTTTTTGTATAGCAGATCGAAAGCTTTTACATTGTCCATTTGCAATAACGCGACAAGCTGGGGTTCACTATAGTCTTCCATTCTCATTTAACTGCACAGCTGAAATTGGCCCTGTTTAGCCGGAATGCTTAATAAGCATTTGTAAAATTAAGCAAAAATCTGAGATGCAATGTAGCATTATTTACCCATTGAGCGCTTAAAACATTAAGCATCAATAACATGTTTTAGGTGATCAACGCGATTTACTGAGATAAAATTGTAAACATTTTGCCCACGAAAGTCCCCAATAAAAGCAAGAGGCTCCTTTGATTTAACCCACCTACTGCCCCGGCCCTTGAAGCGACTTCACATACTTTGCTTCGTCCTTTATCAGCACAGCTTCCGGGTAACCGCTTAAGTAAACGTAACGCCCGCCGATTACTTTAACCATGTGCCCATCTTTATTGGTAATAACCCGCATAGCAATCGCTTTTTCTTAAGTCCGGCGCTATAGCTCTTCATTCGGGTTATGTTACTGAAGGTGCGCTCCGGGAGTATTATTCCGACAGCAATGGCCGCGAGTATAATAAGGCTTTTTCTTTTAAGGGTGATTTTACCGGCTCCTATTACGATTTGCATATGCAAAAACCATCCCTTGTAACTATTGAGGCCCTTGCCGACAGTGTTGTGGTGGTGATCGACCATAAAAAATATCAAAATCTTATGCAATCGGATCTCTTTTGGGTAAAAGTCTCCTACACCGTGGCCCACAACCTGCTGATGAAGAAATTTGAAAAGGAGCTACAGTTGCTTACCCTGACAGCTGCCGAGCGTTACCAACTGCTTCAAAGGCAATATCCTGAGTTGGAGCAGTTAGTCCCGGCTTATCATATCGCCTCGTATTTAGGCATCACCCCCATTTCTTTAAGCCGCATCCGGGCGCAGAAAAGCAAATAAATTTCTTATCATATGATAATGGATTCTAGTCGGCGAAATTGGAGCTTTGTTTCAATCAAACCGACTAAACATTATGATAAAGACAACAGGCACCTGGATACTCACCATATTACTGGCTCTTTTTTTCATTTACGCCGGGTATAAAAAACTGGCCGGCAATGAAGTTACGACGCAACATTTTCATGAATGGGGCTATGGGCCCTGGTTGCTGAGTTTTGTCGGTTGCCTGGAATTGATCGGCGCAGTGCTGCTTTTTTTTCCTTCAACCACAACCTCTGGCGCATTATTGCTCGCCTTAATAATGTCGGGGGCCTCGTTCACGCTGCTAAGCCACGAGGTATGGAAAACTTTTGCTATTACCGGTGTTTGCCTTTTGCTGTTACTCTTCACAGGCTATTTGCGCTGGAACCAGAGTTGGATACTTAGCGTTTTCAAGATCCAGTAAGGAGCACCCGGTGGATGGAACAAAACAACATCGGGTTAACAAGCGATTCTTAAAGTATGCAACTGAATATTTTGGATCTGGATCAGGCCATCGCACTACTATATATAATGGCGCCCATATTGGCCAACTGCAACAATGCACTCCGCCGCACCTCATCTGCCGACAGGCGCCCAAGCAATTCGTGCTCCATGTCGCATGCGCCGGTACCTTCAGGGTCCAGAAATACGACGAGATCAGCCATGATCGCTTCGCGGGCAGTGGTGGACACGCAGCCATGCGTGTAAAATCCCATAATCAGTACTTCTCCAACGCCCCGGTCGTTTAACCACGCACCTATTTGGCTCCCGGTAAAAGCGCCGTATACGTTTTTCTGGAATTCCATTTCAAGCTTCGACTCTTCTTTTGGGCCTAACCCGTCAACAAAGTCCGCGCCCCAGGTGCCTGGCACAAATGCGGGTGATTCGGTCGGTTTGTTAAAGTGCCTTACCCAGGCTATGGGCAAGCTTGCAGCTCGAAACTCGTCGGCCTGGTTTTTAATAACTTCTATAATTGCGGTGTGACCTGGAACCGGCCGTTCCCCTTGCGGTGAAAACTCGTTTTGTGCGTCGATAATGATTAATGCTTTCATAACCTTTTTAAATAAACTTTAATGCAAGTTATGAGCATCGTCACCGGGCGGCAACCTGAATCTTGCGGTTTAGGCACCCTCACCTGCTGTCCGGATCGGCATATTGGATATTAAAGTTTCAAGCGCCCCGAAAAAGTTTTCACAAGCATTAGGATGGTATGCCATGAATAAAGCGGGCTCTATCAATTCCAGTTCCATCAGGAAAAATTGACCATCGGACACTACACCATCAACCCTTGCATAAAGCAATGGTTCATCAATATCGTCAAGCAGCGAGGTTGCATATTGAATGATATCGTCGCCAGGTTGTACGTTTTCCACCGTCCCGCCAAATTGCGATTGAACCCTAAAATCGCCTTGCGAGGCTTTTTTGAGTACTGCATGGCTGAAAACTTTATTGAAAAACATCAATGAAAGCTCACCTTCCCCCACAATTTCATTCATAAATTTTTGAACGATCACGTCACCATTGGCCAGCATTCTTTCAAATTCCGGCTGAGCTGATTTGGCTGCCGATACGGTAGTTACCCAGGTATTAAATGAGCCGCCCGAAACAGCGGGTTTAACAACTACTTTTTCCCATTGAGTTACCGCTAATATCTCTTCTAAGCTGGCGTAGTTGTTTTGGGCGCAAAAAACAAAAGAGGGTATATGTTTACCCTGGTTAATCAGGTCGACGAGATACTTTTTATTCTGGTTCCATTTAATTATAGCAACGGGGTTCAAAACATTGCATCCCAACTGCTCCAGCTTATCCAGCCAAACGTTGAAATGATCGATTTTTTTATGATAATCCCAGGTGGAGCGGAGTACAATGGCATCGTATTGCCTCCAGTCGACAGCGTCATCATTCCAGGCCGCCGGGCTAACCGAAATACCCTTTGTTCTTAAATAATCCGCCAATAGTTCGTCATCCGGCGTTAGTTCAGATTTTTCATTATAGGTTACGAAGCTGATATGCATCTTCCTGAAAATATTTATTGTGAAATAATCGTTTTTCGTCCCATCTCCCAGGCTATCATCGCCTGTTTGCGCACTTTGCCATAGCTAAAATTGCCCACCTCGCCGTTTTTGCAAATGATGCGATGGCATGGGATGAGGTACGACACCGGGTTTTTACCTGCCGCCGAAGCAACAGATCGGATGCTTTCCGCATACCCAATCTCTGCAGAAACCTGTTCGTACGATCTTACCGTTCCAAACGGAATGTTGACCAACGCCTCCCATACCTTTACCTGGAAATCGGTTCCCTGCACAAGCAAATTCAGCTTCTCGCTATTCACTTTATCCGGTTGGAATATCTTTTTAATATAAGCCTGGGTAATATCGGGCCGGTGCTCTAAAGCCGCAAAATGCCATTTTCGGCTAAAGTTAAGGTATTCATCGCGCGTTTGGTCTTCATCAATAAAATGAAGGTCACACACACCGCGTTCGGTAGCCGCAATAAAACACATGCCAAACGGCGTGGCGTGATAACCGTAAAATATTTGCAGCCCGACACCAGATGATTTAAATTGCTGCGGGCTGACGCCTTCGATATTAGCAAAAAGATCATACACCCTCGACTGGCTCGATAGCCCTGCAATATCTGCCGCTTCTATCACATTGGCAGTTTGCGCGATCTGCTGCTTTAAATGATCGAGGGTAAGGTATTGCACAAACTTTTTTGGCGTTAACCCCACCCAATCTAAAAACAGGCGCTGAAAATGAAAAGGGCTCAAATTAACTTTTTCAGCAATTTTATCCAGGTCCGGCTGCGAGCGGAAGCTGCCGGTTAAATAACTAATCGCTTTTTCAATGCGGTAATAATTTGTGGTGAGGTCTTTTGCCATCCGGGTTTAAAATTAAGCTTTAGCCGGCAATAATCAACGCCCGGCAAGTTGTCCGTTATCTCTTGAAGTTACTTCTCTTTTAAAAAAACTGCGTATCAATTCAGCTATCTCGGTGGTGTTGGTCTCCGTTGCTGCCCAGTGACCACCATTCAACAGGTGGATTTCGGCCTTAGGAACGTCCTTCAAATAAGCTAACGCACCGGGAACAGTGAAAAAAGTGTCATCCTTACCCCAGGTTATTAAAACGGGCGGCTGGTACTTTTTCAGGTAATTGTGCCATTGGGGATAGCTTTTTACATTGTTGCCATAATCAAACCAAAGCTGCATAAACAGTTCCAGCCTGCCCGGCTTCAGCATAATTTCAGCATCCATTGTGCGGCGGTCGGGGTTTACACCCAGAGGAAGCTTTCGCTGTTCAGCCGGCACGAGGCTCGCCTTGCGGTAATAATCTATCCAATTGCTTTCGTACTTTTTGTTTTTATCCCGCCAATATTGCTGCAGTTCTCCGTTGGGGTTCTGCGCCTCGGGGAAGCCCTCCATATAAGCATTGCCATTTTGAATGATGAGTGCATCTATCCGCTCAGGATATTTTACCGCCAGCCGAAACCCTACCGGTGAGCCATAATCCTGCATAAACAAGCTGTAATGCTGAATGCCCAATTGGTCAAGCAGCGCGTGAACGGTATTACTAATATGATCAAAGGTGAAAGCATAATCGGCCGGCGGTACTTCAGAATATCCATGAGCAGGGTAGTCTGGCGCCACCAGGTAAAAATCTTTTTTTAATAATTCTATCAGGCCCTGGTACATCATAGAAGAACTTGGGAAGCCGTGTAGTAGTACTATTGCGGGACGCTGTGGATTTCCTGCGGTACGGTAAAATATTTTTAGTCCGTTAACACTTTTCCAATGGTAAGTCAGGTCATCCGATTGGCCGAAACTGCGGTCACAACATAAGATGAATATCAATCCAAAAATAAATCGCTTAAACATTTTGCTTTTTAGCACAATTATGGACGATTTGGGATAGCAGTGCAACCTGATTCTTGCTGAATGTTTAGGAAACGCCATAGAAAACGTCGTTTATTCCCTCGGAATTCCAGAAGTCCATCGTTAATAAAGATTGATCGTTTTTCCTTCCCGGACGCACAGAATCTCCGGATAACAAAAAAGCCTCACGTTTTCGTGAAGCTTTTTGCGGAATGGACGGGACTCGAACCTGAGGCCCAAAACGCATCAAATCACCCCAATACTTATGATTTAATGGAAAAATCACTAATAACACACCTCAAATCTTATCAAAATGCATCAATTTATATGGTGACCTATTTTCGTTAATTGTATCAAAAATTAAGATGCTCTTGAGATATTATGGTCTCGAACACGCATAAATGCATTGAATTAACCGGAAAAAGTGAGATTATTGCTGTAATTAAAGAGGATTACTCGGACCCTTCCCGATCCGAACCCTCATGTATCATCAATAGAATAAGTTCAGATTTCGGCCGTTATTTGATAGCTGATGAAAGCCTTATAGTATCCAATTTAGGTGACTTTACTGGAAAAGGGAGATTAGTATTGTAATTATTTGTGTGTGTTTACGGATCAGCCGGACTCGAACCCTCGGTCATCACCATGAGGACAAGTTAAATTTTATTACAAATTTACATTGCCTAATTTTGGCCGCCATGATACCTGATGACATCCTTACTAAAAAAGACCTTGAAGATTTCAAGAAAGAATTATTTGCTCTACTCGAAACAATAAATTCGCCGCAACCTCAAAATCAGGCAAAATGGTTGAAAAATATTGATGTTAAAAAGATGCTCGATATTTCAACCGGCACATTGCAAAACCTACGTTTAACAGGCGCTCTTCCTTTTTCTAAGATTGGAAGGACTTACTATTACAAGCTGCAGGATATTGAAGAGATGTTGAATGCTTCCGAAAAAAAAAGTCTGAAAAGAAAATTATAATACCACCCCAGAAATTCACATTTAGCACCAAGTTTTATTTAAGAAATCGAAAAGGTGGTACCTGTTCGAAATCATTGATTTATATAAGAGTTACCGTTAATGGAACTCGTGAAGAATGGTCGACTCAAAGAATGTGCGAACGCTCAGAATGGGATGTCAAAAGCGGAAGAGTAAATGGAACAAAATCAGTAGCCAGATCAATAAACGCCTGGCTTGATACTTTATATGCGCGAGCACATGAATGCAGGCAGCATTTGTACATATTAGGCAAACCATTCACCTCACGTCATGTCCGAAAATTAATGCAGGGAGAAGAACTTGAACCTCCTAAAATGTTATCAATGGCCTGGAACTATCAGTTGAATTATATCATCGGTATGATAGGTAAGGATTATTCAAAAGCCACGTTACAAAAGTACCGGGCAAGCTACAAAGCATTAAAAAAGTTTCTTAAACTAAAATTTCTAACTGAAGACATACGTCTCGATCAATTAGATCACCAGTTCGTTAAGGATTATGAATATTATCTAAAAACTGATTATGGTGTTCAGAATAACACTGCAATTCAGATCATCAAGAAATTGCGAACGATCATTCACATTGCAATGGATTTCGGTTGGCTTTCAAAAGATCCCTTTATAGCTCATCGTATGAAATCAACTGAAGTTCATCGTGATTATCTAAACGGTGAGGAATTAACTCGATTGGCCGTAAAGCGGTTCATTAAAAAGCTAGCTTTAGTTCGTGATATTTTCTTATTTAGTTGCTATACCGGATTATCATATGCGGATACTGTAAAACTGAACGTTGAAGACCAGGTAATAGATAATGGTGAAACCTGGATTCAGACTCATCGTGTTAAAAATGACAACCGGGTGCGTGTGCCGCTTCTTCCACCCGCCAAGGCTCTACTTACACATTACAAAAGTCATCCTCGAACACCTAAAGACAAGCTCTTTCCTAATATTAGTAATCAAAAGGCCAATGCTTATCTTAAAGACATTTCAAAACAGCTCGGTATTACAAAGCGCCTTACTTATCATTGCGCCAGACATACATTCGCGACAACGGTTACGCTCACTAATGGAGTTCCCATGGAAACGGTAGGACAAATGTTGGGACACAAAAACATTCGTTCTACTCAACATTATGCGCGTGTAACGGACACCAAGGTTCAACTTGATATGCAAAAGATCAAACCAAAATATAGCGGGCAAATCTTGTATTTAACAGACTTTTAAAATTGACAATAGTCTATTTAAGTCGTGGTACAATCTTATTTTTTGCATGAATTTTAAATGATATTTTTTGCATTACAAATTTATTATTACGACCTTTGACATTATCAAAAGTAAGATGGCAAAGCTGGATGAACTAAAAAAGCATTTAAAGCGCGGCAAGGTTTACCGCCGAGTGGATCTTTCTATGTTGTCAAAGTCGGTAGATAGGCACCTCGCAGAGCTTTTAAAGGACGGAGTGTTGCAAAAATTATCGCAGGGAGTTTACTATTATCCTAAGGAAACCGTGTTCGGAAAGACACCACCAGAGGAAGAAGCATTGGTTCGTACATTTCTAAAAGACGATCGTTTCTTACTAACATCTCCTAACGCATATAATAGTCTGGGGGTAGGCACAACCCAACTATATAATGAAAGAACTGTGTATAACCACAAACGTCACGGAGAATTTATGTTAGGTAATCGTAAGTTCAACTTTCAGGTCAAACATCATTTTCCAGAAAAGCTGTCCGCTGAGTTTTTAATGGTTGACCTAGTTAATAATATAGATAAAGTTGCCGAGGATAAAGATCGCGTCCTCAAAAATGTTTTGGCGAAGGCTGTTCGGATGGATGTAAAAAAACTGAAACAGTCCGTGAGCCATTACGGCAATACAAAAGCAAAACGATTTTTTAATCCTGTACTCAACGCCGAACTTGTAAACCATGGCAGTTGATTACTTACATAACCACAAGCAATTCCCTGACCTCCTTAGGATTCTGGAAAATGAAACCGGCATACAAGCTGGGTTAATTGAAAAGGATTATTGGATCATGCATGTCTTATACGGACTAAAAGCGCAAGGTTTTGAATTTGAACTTAAAGGGGGCACGTCGCTTTCAAAAGGTTACCAAATTATACAGCGGTTTTCTGAAGATATTGATATTCATATCAAACCACCAGCCGAATTTGGGATAAACGAAAATCCGAATAACACCAAAGCAAACAATGTAGCCGCGAGGAAAAAATTCTATGATTGGCTGGCTGATACAATTAAGATGGATGGTATCAATTCAGTGGAACGCGACACGGCTTTCGACGACGAGGATTATTACCGTAGCGGGGGCATTCGTTTGTACTATAAAAACCACAATGCACCCATTGAAGGAGTAAAGGATGGGATATTACTAGAGGCAGGTTTTGATACGATCACACCTAATCAAAAATTAACAATCAGTTCCTGGGCATATGAACGTGCTGTAAAAAACAATATTGCTATCATTAACAATAGAGCCGTAGACATCGTGTGTTATCATCCAGGGTACACATTTGTTGAAAAGTTGCAGACCATTGCAACTAAATACCGTCAAGAACAAGATAGTGGTGAGCAGAAGGTCAACTTTATGCGGCAATATTATGATGTTTATTGTCTGTTGGACTATCCTGCGGTACAAGAATTTATCGGTACAGACGCCTACTCCACACATAAGGAAAAACGATTTCCTAAGGCCGACCTGGCTATACCTATTGCTAAGAATCAGGCGTTCCTTTTAGATGATCAAAATATAAAAGGAAATTTTATTAAACGTTATAAGGAAACAGCTGCGCTTTATTATAAGGGACAACCTGATTTTGAGGAAGTGATAGCCAAAGTACGTAGTAATATAAATAGGTTTTAATTTGATTGTCCTTTGACCGCCATATGCAGATAGGAAAATTATTCAAGGCTTTAGATTAAGCATCGTTAGCAAGTCATTTGATTCCTCAATAATCCATTGGTCTCTAGCTATGAGCGTATTGATAAGGGCGAGGTCCTGCGCGGTGAAGATGTCGGAGTTTGTTAGTTCATCCCGCTTGGTTTCATTTTGCCATAGGCTCTTGTGTTCTGTTTCGATAATGCCTTTGAAGGAACCATTTGGCATCAGGAGCGTAATATTGGGTATTTTCTGTTTAACCAAAGGGTAAATGATAAATAGGCCGTCATAATCCCAGTCACAGGAATAGTAGATGGGAAGATCGCGGTCTTTGGCATATTGTAGCTTGGCGACGTTTTTGCCGCCGGCATACCAGAGTTCGATGTGATGTTTCCGGGGTTTGTTAGGCTTGGTCAGAAAGTCAAGGTTCTCACATAATACGATGCGTTGCGGGTCGTCACATTCCAGGCGATACATATACTGCTGGTCCTTTTCATTGGAAAAATGGGTGATGTCCAATATAACTTTGAGTGCGTCCACGACCGATGGGCGATTATCAAGATACTTATCGTTAATGAAAAACATTTGAGAAACGCCACGGACGGATTCGTCATATTCGATCAATTGGGCACGGAGCGGGTCAAGATTACCTGCATCGCGGTCGGTTTTTATCTTGATAAGGGTTTGGATGTCTTTTTCCTCGAAGCGGGTTTGGGATTTTAAGAGGTTGTT
>Ga0206865_1142_pt1 | contig 20552 bp, 18 predicted proteins | sample Alteio_BWOrgCont_39_FD_152628 | JGI IMG/M metagenome (GOLD analysis project Ga0206865, IMG submission 152628) | Enriched cells from forest soil in Barre Woods Harvard Forest LTER site, Petersham, Massachusetts, United States -... | ecosystem: Environmental > Terrestrial > Soil > Temperate forest >...
CACCGCAGCCTGGATGGCAAAAAGGTGACGATGTATGCGCAATGGGAGAGCATCGAGCATTATAACCGGATGCGTGCTAATCCAACCGCATCGCCATTTTTACAGCAAGCCATGGAAATAGCCAGTTTCGAGCCGGGCATGTACGAGGTAGTGGAGACGTTTACGCACGGTTAATCCATCAGCTCGCCGGCGGTTCATGCACCATAGGCTTCGCCGCAGGTAGTGACGCATAATTGCAAACAATTCCGTACCTTAGTTAACGCAGAATCTTATCCGCGCCAATTATGCCATCGGCACAATCATTTTTACTGTACACGGCTATTGTTATTACAACATTTGTTAATGGCAATTATAAAAACGCGCCATCAACTGTAAACAATAAAGTTGATTATACCGAATTTAAAAAAAGTGTAGACAGCAACAGAAGCCTACTGATTAAACGTCCGGCAAAGGCTATTCGTAATTATTTGTTCAAACTGATAGACGAGGACATCTATAACTATTGGGCAGGCACCCCCTGGGATTTTTACGGGAAAACACAGCAACCAAAAACAGGAAGTATTGCCTGCGGCTATTTTGTAACCAATACCTTAACCGATCTCGGCTTTAAGATTGACCGGGTGGCGCTGGCTGAAGCCCCTTCCGAAACCATGATCCGAAAGCTCTGTGTAGGTGTTCAAATTTTTCACAGTATTCCACAACTAGATAGCTACATGGCTAAACAGCCCGCTAACTCAGTTTTCATTATCGGCCTCGATTTTCATACTGGCTATGTTGTTAAAACCACCACCGGCAGCTATTTCTTTCATTCCAACTATATCAAAAAGCAAGGTGTGGTAAAAGAAAAAATAGATGCATCACAGGTGCTGAAAACCAATAAATTCTTCATGATCGGCAGCTTAACCGCAAATGGAAATCTGCTGCGGAAATGGGTTGGTGGTGATGGGGTGATTTAGATGCAGTCTAAAAGTTTGTTTATATCCGAAGCCTTCAACTTCGGACATCTGGATATACCTAAAGTGGAAAATTCATTGGCACAAAAAAGTCGCATTTGCTTGCCAGCCTCCTCACAGGTTGCCTTTGGCATGAAAATTTATATTTAATTATAGTCGGTTGTAAATGGAAATTAAATATATTTAGAACTCTAATCGATTATTTTTGCACGGATGAATACGGAAGTCAGACCAAATGTGGATATGCTGAATTGGGCGATTGCGAGGGCCGGGTATAATTTGCGTGACTTTACCGCACGTTTTCCTAAAGTACAGGAGTGGCTGTCCGGTGCTAAGCATCCGACACTCAAGCAATTGGAGGACTTTTCTCATCGTGTTCATTTGCCTTTCGGTTATTTATTTTTAGATCAGCCGCCCCAGGAGGCGCTGGCATTTCCCTTTTTTAGAACAGGTAGTGGTCAGCAGCAAGGCGTTAGTTTAAATGTTTACGATACGATCTTGTTGATACAAAAAAGGCAGGATTGGTTGGTGGAATACTTAGCGGATAACGAGTTTCCAGTCTTGAGTTTTGTTGGCAGCGCGGCTGATGAAACAGATCCGTTGGTGATCGTAAACAGTATCAGGCGGACTTTAAACTTGGAACCTGTTTGGGCCAATCGAATGAGGAGTTGGGCAGATGCGCTGGATTTTTTGGCGGCTAAGCTTGAAGGTGCAGGTATTCAGGTGGTCTTTAATAGTGTGGTCGAAAATAATAATCACCGGCCGATTGAAGTAGAGGAGTGCAGAGGCTTTGTGTTGGTGGATTCTTATGCGCCGTTCATGTTCGTGAATGCGGCGGACGGCAAAGCGGCCCAGATGTTTACGATCGCGCATGAACTAGCACATATTTGGATCGGCCAAAGTGCGGGGTTTGATATGCAACAATTGTTGCCAGCTGATGATCCCCTCGAAAAACTTTGTGATCAGGTTGCGGCGGAACTATTGGTCCCAGCCGATGAGTTTAATCGCTTTTGGAACCAGAATCCGGATATTAATGCAATGCCCCGTTATTTTAAAGTCAGTCCTATTGTGCTGGCACGCAGGGCATTGGATCTAGGTAAAATGAGCCGGGCGGCTTTTTTTCAATGGTACCGCGAATATCAGGAAGCGGTTAGAACAAAAAAAGAAAATACTACCGGGGGCGGGGATTTTTATTTGACCCAAAAGAAACGACTTGGACTGCGCTACGCGGCGCTGGTCGATCGCGCTGTCAAGGAAAAACAATTATTGTATCGCGAAGCCTATCAACTGACCGGTTTGAAGGGCGACACATATCAGAACTTCATCAATAAACTGTAAGTAAAATGGGGCCGATGATCGTCGATAGTAACTTTTTCATACAGGCCCACCGAGATACCTATCCACTAGACGTTGCTATCAGTTTCTGGCAAAAAATAAGTGAATTGGCTGTTGCCGGGCATATTATCAGCATTGATAAGGTTAAAGCTGAACTCAACCGCAATAGAGATGCACTGACCACCTGGTGCGATACGAATTTACCGGCCGATTTTTTTGTGGCTTCGGCACCTATGATCGGTCAATATGCCCGGGTAATCAATATCGCACGCCGGCGTCAGCCCTCTTATAACCAGCGCGCACTGGATACTTTTTTTGACGCCGAGGAAGCGGATGCCTGGCTTATCGCGCATTCCTTGTCGGGCGGCAATTCCATTGTTACCCACGAAACCAGCCAACCGGCAGGTATTGCTAGAGTAAAAATTCCGGACATCTGCGCGTTACTAGGTATTAGTACCCTGACAACCATCGAAATGTTCCGGGAACTCGGCGAGCGGTTTTAACAATTTGCCGTAGCGTGTATCTACTACCTCCGTATCTAAACCGACCTGATGCGGCTCCATCTGCCGGACATTCATAGCTTTAACGGCGTGATAAAGCTCGACGATTTTTGGTTTTAGAAAAATGTTAAGGTCACAAGGCTGACGTCCGATAACTTTCGTTAATTCCGGATGAGCAGCTACCACCAGATCTTTCGTATAGAATTCCGCTCCCTTGATTAGAGAAAGGGTTTGCCCAACATCGAACGCTAAGCTCTTATAAAGGCCCAAACTCCGAACGGAATTATCTGGGTAATAAGGGTTATCATAGCTGATCTGTAATAATAACTCCAACCGTGCGTGCCAGTCACCCTCATTCAACACCGGACTAACTATTTCGTTATAAAAGTCTTTAACTCCAGGAGCCTTAGTTACTACTCGTAGGGTCCTAATGCATTCGTCAATAGCCAAAAGTAACTGACGCCGGACAGGGTACTTTAAAGGCAGTTTATATACTTGGTTATGATTGTCATAAGTATAATATAAGCTATTATGCCGGCGTCCGGCGACCCTCTTTTTGCCATCGTTCTGATCACACGGCCATCTTCAATACCGATAAGGCTCATATTCCAATCTTTTGTTGCCGGATGTATGACTTTAATAGCCGCTACAGCCTTATCTGACGTTTCAGGGTGCTCGACTAAAACATCAACATCCAATGAATTATGCGAACCAAAAAAATAATAGGGAAATCCAATATTAATCATCAACAAATATATCATAATCATAAATTTGTGCCATGTTTGACGCCGCTCCGAAATTTGTATTCTTTGATACCAATACCTGGATTTATCTGGCGAACGGATATAATATTTCATGTCCGCGCAGGGTCTCTCGGCAGAGGACCCTGCGTTGCACAATGCCCCTCGGAACGCAGGGTCCTGTACCAGAGACCCTGCGGAGACTCTAAATTTGATTGGGTGGCAGACCTTGTCCTCGCTTCACCAAACGTTCCTTCGGAACGTGTATATCTTGTTCTTTTTTCTACCCGCCAATCGTCCCGATGGGACGAAAGCACAAAAAGAGCGTCCTGTAAGGACGCCTGGTTGGTAGAGACTGATGCAAAACCGCATTTACGTTCCATCGGAACGTTTGGTGTCTGCCGGATTTAAGTTAACAGAGCGATATTGACTTTTGATTTTGTGGGTTAACTAAAATGTACCCAAGACCCACTGAAACACTAAAGTTTAAAGCACCCGAAATTCAAAAACTTCGGATAGCAATAACCTCACTTTTTATCCCAAAGCTTTTTATTCAGTACCCTTTCCATTACCTGTTCGCGGTAATTTCGGCTGATGGGAATACGACTGCTGCCGATAAACAATTCGCAGGCCTCGATGCCGTCTATTTTGCTGATGGCAGCCATAAAGGATTTATGCACCCGGATAAAGCCGGCGCCCGGCAGCTTTTCTTCCAGGCTTTTGAGCGAAAGCATGGTGATATACTTACCCTTTGCGGTATAAATGGTCACGTAGTTTTGCATACCCTCAATGTAAAGGATATCTTCAAACAGTATCTTCTCGTATTTACTGCCGCATTTAATAAAAAAGTAGTCTTCTGCCGGCCCGGCGGGGTTGCCGGTTACCAATTTATGATAGTCGCGGGCTTTCGCGGCAGCCTTAAAGAATCTTTCGAAGGTAATGGGTTTGAGCAGGTAATCCAGCACGTTTAGCTGAAAGCCATCCAGCGCATAGGAGGGATAGGCGGTGGTGATGATCACCATCGGCGGCTTCTGGAGGATCTTCAGGAACTCAATGCCGTTCATTTTGGGCATCTGTATGTCCAGGAATACCAGGTCGGCCGCCTGGCGGTCGATCAGCGGCAGCAGTTCGAGCGGGTTTTCACCCACACCACCCAGGTTAAGGAAATCAACCTCCCTCACATAATTGGCCAACCCTTCCCTGGCTAAGGGCTCATCGTCTATAATTACACAGTTGATCATGTTTTTGAATTTCGGAATTCGGTCCCGATAGCTATCGGGATTCGATTTCGGATTTAGTTCATTTCGGATTTTAAGGTTAATTATTATTCTTTCAATATTCCGTCATTTGTGTAGTAGCCTTATGGGTAAGCTCTTCCAGCCTTAAACGCAATTTTACCTCAAATTTACCGGCGTTATTTTGTATATCCAGATCGTACTGGCCGGGGTAGATAAGGTCGAGCCTGCGCTGTACGTTCTTTAAGCCGATACCACCGTAATTCACCACCTCGGCAGACGCGTTTCCGGAAGTGCTGTTGGCTACGGTAAAATGAAGCTGCCCCGCATTCAGCTCCAAACTGATGCTGATCCAGTTGGCGTGGTCCTTCTCTTTGGACACATGCTTAAACGCATTTTCAACAAAGGTCATCAGGATAAAGGGTGCAATACCGGTATCAGGACTGTATACCGGTTCCATATTCACGCTGACAGTCAGGTTCTCATTCTGGCGCAGCTTTTCCAGCTCAATAAAGTTCTCCAGGTAGGCTATCTCTTTGTCCAACGGGATCTGCTGGTCGTTACATTCATAAAGCTGGTGCCGCAGCAGTTCCGAGAATTTGGCCAGCGAGGCTGAGGCCATGTCCGGGTTTTTATGGATCAGGAAGAATATGGAGTTGATGCTGTTGAACAAAAAGTGCGGGTTAAACTGGTATTTCAGGAATTTTAGTTCGGTTTCCAGCTTTTCCTTTTCCAGCGCCTGGTGCCGCCGCTGCGTTTCGAGCCAGTTCTTGGTAAGTTTGATACTCATGCCCAGCGTAATGGCGGCTATGGTGTTTGTTAGCGGGGTCGTCCTTGCAGCGTTATAAAAGCTGCTCCAGCTCCAGGTAAGGCCGAACATTTTTTTTGCATTAGTGCCGGCCAGCCAGGCGCTCACGAAATAGCCCGGCACGATGAGCAGGGAAGAAGCGGCGATAGTTAATGCCAGGATAAAGATGTACAAGCCATAGCGGCCTTTCTGCAGGTAACGCGGGATAAGAAAATACAAGTTAAAATAGACCGCGAAAGCGGGAAATATGGTGTAAAAGAAAGATTTTGCAAAAAAGACCGAAAAGAACATTTCATGCGCGGCGTCAGCGAGGCTGCCGATCTCAAGCGACCATAACAGGTAGCTATACACCATCCAAAAAGGAATGTGATAAATCTTGTATTTGATAAACCAGTTAGACGCCATAGCCAATAAAATTAGGGTTAATCTTATAAATATCCGCAGTAGAATGTACAAGTGGTGGCATTTAATTGACGAAATGCAACAGGCTAAGTATTAAAGGTAAATCGGTCCGTTATAATGGCCAAAGCGCCCTAATCGCACCATTTGATGCAGGTTGTCAATTGGCTTCCGCTGCTCGTCAATCAGATTTCCACGCGCTGGTTATCCAAACTTTCTTTGGGTATGAAAACGTTATTAGTGATTCTTTGCGCATTAATATTTGCCACCACCGTCCGGGGCCAGGTAAGCGGCACCCTTACAGATACCAATAGCAGCCCCTTACCTTTTGCCACCGTGGTATTGCTGAAAAGTAGCGACAGCACCATCGTGCGTTCCGCCTTATCGGACGAAAAAGGTCATTTTGCCATCAGCGCCGTTCCATCCGGTGCTTACGTTATTAAAGTGAGCAGCATGGGGTTTGCCAACTATTTTTCTCCAGCTATTGTGCTTGATCAGTCGCATCCTTCGTATGATGCCGGAACCATTCTGCTTAAAACGTCCGGCAAACAATTAGGCGAAGTGGTTATACGGGCAAGCAAGCCATTGGTGCAGCAGGAAGCTGGCGGATTAGTTGTTAATGTGCAAAACAGCCTCATGACCAAAGGCAGTTCCGTTTTACAGGTGCTCGCACGTTCACCGGGTGTTATTATCGATCAGCAGTCCAGCGCCATTAGCCTGAACGGGAAAAGCGGGGTAATGGTGATGCTGGATGGCAAACTGCTGCGCCTCTCTGCCGACCAGGTGGCTGCCCTGCTGAACGGTATGACCGCGGACGACATCGACAAGATTGAACTGCTCGCCACGCCGCCTGCTAAATATGATGCGGATGGCAATGCCGGGTTGATCAATATCGTCACCAAAAAAAATAAGCAAGCCGGTACCAGTGGTTCAATAACGGCCTCGGCGGGGTACGGTAAAGGCGACAAAGCATCTGCCGATATTAATCTGAATCACAATAGCGGTAAAATCAGCCTAAATGCTACCTATGATTACGCCCACGACCATAGCTACGCGCTGCTGCTGGCGCAGGGCACAGAAAACGTTCCGATAATCGGTGGTCCGACGACTTTTCATTATAATGGGCAAAGTAATCACCCGGCCGACTACCAGGGATTTGGCGGAGGTCTGGATTATCATGCCAGCGCCGCAACCACCATTGGCGGCCGTGTTTATTACAGCATCGGCTCCAGCCAAAACAATGGCCATAACTTTGGCAATTACGCGCTGCCCGATTCAAACCTGTTGTTTGATTCGCAACTGACCAGCACCAGCCATACTTACTACCTGCACCCCAGTCTTTACCTGGAACAAACCATCAGTAAAGATCAAAAACTCAATGTCGACCTGGATTACTTTAGCCATAACAGCAACAGCCCGACACAGGTGCAAAGCAATTTCAGCGATAGCCTGTTTGGGTCGCGACAGCGCAACCTGGCAAATGCCCGCATCAAGGTAAGTGTAGCCCAGGTAGATTATACCAATCAGTTCAATAAACGGTTACAGCTGGAAAGCGGGATAAAAGGTACTTATACCTTTAGCCAAAGCACCGCAGCTATTGAAAACCTGGTGAACGGCCAGTGGGTACCCATCGGGGCAGGTACATCGAACGACCTGGCCACCCGGGAAATCATCGCTGCGGGCTATGCGGTGCTGAACTGGAAACCCGACAGTTTGACCAGCCTGTCGGCCGGGGCCAGGTACGAATATTCAAGTAACACGACGGATCATTCGCTCAATGCGCAATACTTTGTAGACCGCAAGCTGGGAAGATTATTTCCGGACGTTTTCCTGAGCCGCAAATTGAATGCAAATGATGGAGTACAATTATCCTATACCGAACGCATAACCCGCCCATCTTTTGCAGACCTGGCTTCTTACGTAGCGTATAACGACCCGGTTTCTGTATTTACGGGCAACCCCGCGCTGAAACCGACAATCACCCATAACTTAAAGCTGGCCTATAACGCCAACGACTACTTGTTTTCGCTAATATACAGCCATGATACCGACCCTATTGAGGGTGTGCAGGGCGTGCCCGGCCCCACGCGCGGCCTGGTTTACCTGACGCCTGAAAACGCCGACTGGCAAAACAACATGGTAGCGCAGGTCACCGTCCCGGTGAAGGCAGCGGCCTGGTGGGAGATGAACTATAATTTTTTTGGCGGATGGCACAGATATCGCATCACCTATTTCCCCGTATTGCTGGTAAAAAGCTATTTTAGCTATTCAATTAATTTTACCGAAAGCTTTAAATTGCCCCGGCAATACGCCGTTGAACTGTCCGGCTATTATAATTCCGCATCCTATGGCGGCAACTACCGCTCAAATGGAAATGCCATTTGCAACCTGGGCTTCAAAAAGGAGCTTGAAAACAATAGGGGCAGTTTTCAGTTAAGCATATCCGATATTTTTAGTGGCGCAAGTTATCGCGGTCATGATGGAGCGCTAATTACCGACGCTTTTAACAGCGATGTTTATGTAAACTACCGGGCCGAATCCAGCTTTCGCCCTATCGTCAAGCTATCCTATAGCCGCTCATTTGGTTCGAACAATAAAAAAGCTTCCCGTGATACAAACGGGACAAAAGATGAGCAACAGCGGCTTTGATTTGGCACCGCTGTCTGAAATTTCCAAACTTCGGGTTTATATGTTTGTGTATTTTTCTTCTACACCGGGCCAAAAGTCTCGGTTCGTAACCCGTTTTTAGCAAGTTTACTAAGTTGAAACAGGTTTTTGGTTTGATTATTTTGACGGTGAATCAAGTGCCAACTTGTTGATTGTTATTTGAATGTCATTAAACCGGCATGCGAAAATTATTAACTGATTAAGCAACAAAGCCGTGCGCAATTCCGTAAAAGCGGGGGTAGTAATAGTATAACCTTTTTATGGAACGCAAATACCTTTTCGGGATTGAGGACGGCGGGAGAACCGCGGGAATGGTCAGTTATTTTTTTGTTATCGGGTGGTCAATAGGCTACTTCGGATTTCATCAACCCAACAAAAACAGCTTAAGCGCCTATCACCTGAGGCAAACGCTGTTGATGTATCTTAGTTACCTGGCCATATGGTTCGGCTTAACTTTGGTGCAGGCTTCGCTGGTTGAAACTTCACCTCTTTTAAATATCTTTTACTTAAAAATTGTTGTCACTGCCGTATTCCTGGTGTTTTGGGTGATGGGCTTAAGCTCCGCCACCAATGCCGAAGAAAAGCCAATCCCTGTTTTCGGCACGCTGGCGCAAAAGGTATTGGCCTTTATTTAGTCCTTAGTCTGGAGTCGTAAGACGTAAAACAGACTCAGGACTTTTGACTCAAGACTTCAAGCTCCTTTCCTCCCCGATACCATCAGGTGAGGACTCAGCGATAACAACTCCGGGTTTTGCTCGGTGGCTCTTAGCAGCGCCATAATCGCTTCTTTTTTTTCAGGGGTCGATCGGGTTTCAAAATATTTACTGTCGAGCCATACCATGCCCTCAACGGCAAATAACTCCATCGCGGTAAAACCCGCTTCTGATACTTCGTTACTTAATTCCCCTGGTTTGTGAAAGTATGCTTCGGGCAAAATGCCTGGCCAGCTGGCCGGTGGATTGTGTATGCCGGTTGTCAGTTCGCTTTGGCACATGGCATAAAACTGTGCATCGTGGATCATGCCGTTTAACAAGCCGGTGAGTGTGGATACGGTATGATTTATGGCAAATCCCAGCATTACCCCGTTTGGCTTCACTACGCGGCGGGCCTCGGTTAAGGCCTTTATTCTGTCGGATTTTAATTGCAGGTGATACAGGGGGCCGTGTAATATAACCACATCAGCCGAGTTATCGGCAAAATCAAGCTGCCGGGCCTCGCCTATAGATGCTTTGAAGGGATTCTTGAGTTTCGAAGCTCTTTTCTGGGCTTGTTGTATGTGTTTATGTACAGGGTCGATTAGATTTACGGTGTGCCCCAAACCGGCAAGCCATTCGGCATAAACGCCGGGACCGCCGCCAACATCAATAACAATGCCGCCTTTTGCAGGCAGGTAGCGGCCAATCAATTCTTTGTTACGCTCAAACTCCAACGGTCCCAGGCCGTAACTAAGCCTTTTATCTTCGGCTGCGCCGGCATAAAACAAATCTATTTCGCTGCTTATCAGGTTGTTCACAATAAATTATTTATTCAATTTTATAAGATATTTATGCCGAAAGTAATTTGTTTTTGATTAATTATCTTAATTTTAATCATTCAATAATTAAACCCTAAGTTTTATGGAACCATTTGTAAACGAGGAAAACGGCAAAATAGCCGGCATTATCAGTTATTTTTCAATTATCGGCTGGCTTATTGCCTATTTTGCTTTGTATCAAAACAATAAAACCAGCCTGGCAAGCTACCAGTTGAGGCAGACCCTGTTGTTTCATATCGTTTCCATGGTGATAAGATTTGGCGTAGGATTAATTATAGGGCTGGTATGGATATCGTCAGGCGTTTTTTCAGCACTTTCATTGTTTAATATTGTGTACCTTATACTTTTCATTATCTGGCTCATAGGGCTTATCGGTGCTATTAACAGCCAAAAAAAGCCAATCCCCTTTATGGGAGATGCAGCGCAAACTATGTTTCCGAGTATTTGAGCTTCGTGCTTTCTCCGCTGAGAAGGACTATGGCTGCCGGCATTTTTGCCGATAGTTAATCCTCAACCCTTTGAAAAGGGCAGCTTCGGGCGAAGTCAGGCATCACAGCAACAAAGCATCCACATAATGCGCATGCACCACCCCTTCGCAGGGCGACCATGAAAATATAGTGAACCGGCCATCCTGCGAGGATACCAGTGCGATAGCATTCCGCTGGTCGAATACAAACTGCGCTGCCGACAGGTGTCGGGTGCCTCCCATTTGCGAGGGATGTACCAGCGTACCGATGTTGCCAATAACGGGTTCGGTGATCAAAATCTGTTCCACCGTAGTGCTTTCGGCGGCACGTTCTATTTTCGCCCCAAAGGCCAGCAGTTCCAGCTGGTCATTAATAATGGTAGCGCCGTCAACCGCTGTCAGGCCGGCAACATTTTCAACCGTGCGGTTAATTTCCTCTTTCCAAAGTGCTATGTTTTGTTCGCTCACCTTTTTTTCGAGCAGTTTTTTCAGTCCGCTGAAAGCCGGGGTAACCTGGTAAGTAATGGGGTGTACAATAGATTCGCGCCAGGTATCGTTACCTGTCGGGATGATCAGTAGCGAGCCTCCATAGCCATGCGCCCGCATAGAGGCGGCTAACTGCACAAACACATTTACCGAGTCGTTCCAACCGGAAGGCGAATTATAATCAAGCAGCGAGGTTAGCATCGCCGGGCAATCCGGCAGGCTTTTGCTGTCTTCATCAATAATTTTTATCTCATCACCCTTTAAAACAGCCACGTTTATAAACTTGCCAAAGCCCTTTATGCGGCGGTGTTTTATCACCAGTAAACCGGGTTCAATTACTTCAAGCACAAAACAACAATCGGGGATCGATCGGGTAGTGCCCCAAACATACAATTCGCCATCTTCGTCCCAAATACCCAGGTGTATGCCCGAGCGTTCAACAGCCGGTGCAAGTTTGGTAAGCAGATAGGGGGTTAATAATATCCGTTCCTCAAAAATAAGCGGATGCCCGGCCAGTAAAGGCGGCAAATAGGCCATGGATATTTTTGGCGGCTGACCCTCTTCCTTCCGTAAGCTGGCCCAAAAAGCCACATCAATAACCGAGCTGATGACCTTTAATGGTGGCGCGGGCGCAAGTTGCTCATCGCCCTGGTGAGCGGCCGCTGCCAGCAATCGCAAAAAATGCTTTTCAATAGCCGGTGCTGCCGAGGTTGCCGCCTGGTATGTTGCTCTGTAGGTCATCCGTTTGCTAAAAATTTGTTATTGAGCCGCTAAAATACCGCTAATATTTTTTGGAAGGAGAAGATAGCGCAAGTATTACAAAAAGATTACCTTGAAAAAACCACTAACCATTTGCACCATGCTGCATTTTTCGATGCTTTTTTAGTTAAGAGAGCTTTTTATAGCTCATAAATAATAAGGATTGGTTGATATGCCTTTTCATAGTATTAAAACAAATATTCATCGGTGTTTGTACTATATCTGTCTATTTTCTTTCCTGTTCCAAAAATAATATCTACTATTGTGTAACAATGACACAATGAGTATATTATGTCATCGCATATAAACCGGTTACCTGTGCCACATCAATTAAATTTATTAAACCATAGATATGAAAATTAATCACAAACTAACTTTTACAACCGCACTGCTGGTATTGGCAGGCCTGTTCCAATCGCAGGTGCAGGCGCAGGCCGGTAAGCCCCTGCCTAAATTGGGCAAAAGCAGTGTAAAACAGGTTATCGCAGCGATGACCGTAGAGGAAAAAGCCAAACTGGTAGTAGGTATGGGCTTTAAATTTCCCGGGATGCCGGCCCCGAAAAAAGGCGAAAAACAAAAACCAATTGATATTGGCGGATTTAAATTGCCCCCATCGGATCCGGAAGCCTACGAAATACCTGAAAAAGTTGCCGGTACTGCTGGCAGAACACATGCTATCTTGCGTTTGGGTATCCCTTCTATCACCGTTTCTGATGGTCCGGCCGGTTTAAGGATTGATCCTACGCGGCCTAATGATAAGAGAACCTATTATGCTACAGCCTTCCCGGTAGCCACGTTGCTGGCTTCGTCATGGGATACTGCGCTGGTACGCAAGGTAGGCGTGGCCTTTGGTAACGAGATCCGCGAGTATGGCGTCGACGTAATATTAGGCCCCGGTATGAATATTCACCGCAACCCCCTGGGTGGCCGTAATTTTGAGTACTACTCTGAAGATCCGCTGGTAGCCGGCAGTATGACTGCTGCAATTGTTAATGGCATCCAAAGCAATGGCGTGGGTACTTCTATTAAACACTTTGCCGCCAATAACCAGGAAACAAACCGCAACCAGGTAAATACCATTGTAAGCGAAAGAGCTATGAGAGAGATTTACCTGCGCGGATTTGAAATGGCTGTAAAAAAATCAAATCCCTGGACGGTGATGTCATCATACAACAGGCTAAATGGCACCTATACTTCGGAAAGGCGCGACCTTTTAACCGCTATCCTGAAAAGGGAATGGAGCTTTAAAGGCTTTGTAATGAGCGATTGGTTTGGCGGTTCTGACGCCGTTGCACAAATGAACGCCGGTAACGATTTGCTGATGCCCGGCAACCCTGACCAATCTGCAGCTATAGTAGCGGCCGTAAAAGACGGCCGCCTGAGCATGGAGCAACTGGATGCAAACGTAGCGCGGATCCTGAACATCATACTTAAATCCCCAACATTTAAAGGCTACAAATATTCGGACAAGCCGGACTTGGCCGGCCACGCCAAAGTTGCCCGTATGGCTGCTGCACAGGGCATGGTCTTGCTAAAAAATGAAGACAAATCGTTACCCATTGCAAGCGGCAAAAGAATTGCGTTGTATGGCAACACATCGTACAATATTATTGCGGGCGGTACCGGTAGCGGCGATGTTCACAAACCGTACACGATATCGTTATTGCAGGGTTTAACAAACGCAGGTTTTAAACCACAGGAAGAGCTTGCAAAAAGTTATACCGATTATATAACTGATGCGAAGGCAAAGCAGCCTAAAAACATGAATTTCTTTATCCCTACCCCGCCTATCCCCGAAATGGATCCTGTTGCGTCGCTTGACCAGGAAGCCGACGGCGCTGATGTAGCGATAATAACAATAGGCCGCAATGCCGGCGAAGGCGCCGACCGCAAAGTGGAGAACGATTTTACCTTGACTGACGCCGAAAAAGGCATCATCAACGGTGTTTCAATTGCTTTCCATGCAAAAGGCAAAAAAGTGATTGTAGTTTTAAACGTTGGCGGCGTGGTTGAAGTTGCCAGCTGGCGCGATAAGGTAGACGGTATTTTATTAGCCTGGCAACCCGGCCTGGAAGCAGGCAACGCCATTGCCGATGTACTGAGCGGAAAAGTAAATCCTTCGGGAAAATTGGCCACCACCTTCCCTGTTGATTACCAGGACGTGCCTTCGGCTAAAAATTTCCCGGGCAAGGATCTGCCGCTGCCAGCGGGGGCCCCTGCACCAAACCCAATGACCGGTCGTCCATCCGAGGTTACTTACCAGGAAGGCATTTATGTTGGTTACCGCTATTACGATGCGTTTAAAGTGAACCCTGCTTACGAGTTTGGTTACGGTTTATCATACACCACCTTTAAAATTAGCGATGTAAAGGCCAGCTCACCTACGTTTACCGGTAGTATCAGCGTAACGGTTACCGTTAAAAACACAGGCAAAGTTGCAGGTAAAGAGGTAGTTCAACTTTATTTAAGTGCGCCAACTCAAACGCTTGACAAACCAAACCAGGAGCTTAAGGCCTTTGCTAAAACAGGCTTGTTGGCTCCCGGTCAGTCGCAATTTATTACGTTTACGCTAAAAGCAAGCGACCTGGCATCTTTTTATACCGACAAGTCGGCCTGGGTTGCTGATGCTGGCGAGTACAAGATAAAAGTGGGTACATCATCACGTGACATTGCCAAAACAGTTTCATTTAAACTGGCAAAAGAAATTGTGACCGAAAAAACACATGCCTCGCTGCTGCCACAGGTAACTATTGACGAGATGTTGAATAAATAATATTTTATAGCGGAGACGCCAAGTAGAGACGCGATGCATCGCGTCTCTACTAAACTATAAACCAACCGGCCTCGCAACGTAATGTTGCGGGGCTTTTTTATGTGCGACCGGGTAAGGGGTTTACAGATTATTGCGGCGGTTTGCACAGGCGAATTACATTTAAATTTTATTTTCAATAAATATTGAAAGTTTGAAAAATACATGTACATTTGTATACTGAATCATCAAAATACAAAATTCAGCATGCCGGGAGCACCGGTATATTTTTTAGACACATGTTTCATTAATTACTGAAAATATGAAAACATTGCAAAAACACATGATCCTGTTTGATGGCGAATGTCCCATGTGCAAAGCCTATACGCTGGCCATGGTAAAAACCGGTATGCTGGATGTCGGCGGCCGTGCCGACTACCAAACCGGAATGGACGCCTGCCCCGTAATTGACAAGCAAAGGGCCGTTAACGAAATTGCACTCGTTGACCTCGAAAGCGGCGAAGTAACTTATGGCGTTAAAAGTTTGTTTAAGGTTATCGGCAATGCCTGCCCCGTATTTGGGCCGTTGTTTGCATTTAAACCATTTATTTGGCTAATGAGCAAGGTTTATGCTTTTATTTCCTATAACCGCAGGGTGATTATCCCCGCCGCGGAAGCAGGTGATGGCTATGTTTACCAGCCCACCTTAAAATTGCATTACCGGATTGCTTACTTGCTGTTCACCTGGTTTTTTACCGGCTTTATCCTTACGGCTTATACCCGTCATCTTGGTGCGGTTATTCCCATTGGCGGCGCCTTTCGCGAATATTTTATTTGCGGCGGGCAGATCATCTTCCAGGCGATTATAATCAGCACCTTTGCAAGGGAAAAAATTTGGGCCTACCTCGGCAATATGATGACAATCTCTTTCGCCGGCAGCCTGCTGCTGCTGGTGCCGGTGATATTGTGTACCTGGATAAAATTCCCGGCCATTTTTTACCCTGAATATTTTGCAGCAACCGCCGGACTGATGTTTTTAGAACATATCCGCAGGAGCAAACTATTGGAATTGGGGTGGATAATGACCATTACCTGGGTAGTGTACCGGGTTGTTTTGCTGGGCTTGATATTGATGTAAGATTTAACGACAAAATTGTAAGAACACCATGAAATACAATAAAATAGTCCTCGCCGGCGGTAATGGTTACCTGGGTGGGGTGCTGGCAAATTATTATAAAGATAAAGCGACTGAAATAGTGATCTTAAGTCGACATGAAAAACAGGCGGACCACAATATACGCACGGTGGTTTGGGATGGCAAACACTGGGGCAAATGGGCAGCCGAACTGGTGAATGCTGATGTGCTGATAAACCTGTGCGGTAAAAATGTGAATTGCCGCTACACCGAAAAAAACAAAGCCGAAATATTTGCTTCAAGATTATTGCCCACCGAACTATTGGGACATACCATACAGGCAATGACCGAACCGCCCAAACTGTGGATAAACATAACATCTGCCACCATATACCGCCATGCGGAGGACCGTCCGCAGGACGAAGAAAGCGGGGAAATTGGCAGTGGATTTTCTGTGGATGTGTGCAATGCCTGGGAAGCCAGTTTTAATAAATATGGCAACCCTAAAACGCGCAAAGTAAACCTGCGCATGGGCATAGTGCTTGGCCGCAGCGACGGTGTTTTCCCACGCTTGCTCAACCTGGTAAAAATGGGCATGGGCGGCAAACAGGGCAACGGCAGGCAATATGTTTCATGGGTACATGAATTGGATGTGGCCCGCAGTACTGAATGGCTTGCCGATCATGGCGACCTGACCGGTACCTTCAACTGTACCGCGCCGGACCCGGTTAAAAATGCAGAACTGATGCACATCATTCGCAAAGCATACCATTGTCCGTTAGGACTGCCCGCGCCCAAATGGCTGCTGGAAGCTGGTTCCATCGTTATCGGCACCGAAACCGAACTGATCCTGAAAAGCCGATGGGTAATGCCCAAGCGCCTGTTGCGGAGTGGCTTTAAATTCCAAAACATGATGGCCGATGACGCCGTAGCGGAATGTTTGAAGGGCTGAGTTGCGTTTTGTGACATTCCCGATGACCCCGCCGATGTCATCCTGAGCTTGTCTCAGGATCCCACAGGACAGGTAACCCGCGGACAGGTGGCCCGGCGCTTGGTTACTTAGCAGGCGACTAAGTGCGTGAGGTTTTGATCCGCCTCGGCGGACTTTAGGGCACGCGATCTTTTACTGATTATTAAACGCGCCCAAAAGCTCAAATATTTTGAGTTTGTGCTTTTTGTACATGGCGGTAGCCCATTCTTTTACATTGAAATTAACTTCTGTGCCAATATCAATGCCTAATAAATTGATGAATGGAACGGATAACTTCAGTTTCATTTCCAGGTTATCGGTTTTCTTTAAGTCGTTGTACTGTTTTTCAAGTTTTTCATCCACTTCATTACTAAAAGCTTCAAAGCCAACTGCTATCCATTTCATCACCTCATCCACAATTTGATTTTTTTGCTGACTGTTTATTTCTTTCACAGCAGCAATAATAGTGTCAACAATCTGGTTGTTTAAGGGTATTTGGAGCAAGTGTTGATATTGCTCATATAGTGTGATTTTTAGCTCGTCCTGTTTTTTGCTTATTTCTCCAACGCCATCCTCCACTCTTTTGAGCGCATCAACAATTACCTGCATTTGGTCCGGTGCAGCAATACCCTCCAATAATTCCGAAATTTTAAAACTTCTTTCGCCGGGTTTATCTTCGTTGTAAATAAAATCGGGCTTTCCTCTCCGCTCCCTGTTTAATAGTACTTCGTATTCGGCATAAGCAACGGGCGTAATTTCCGGTAAAGGAATCAGCATTCTAGGTTTGTCGCTCAATTTTTGATTAATGGAATTGACCAGGTGCCTTATTATCGCCATAAATTCCCTTTTCTTTTTATGCTCGCCCGTTACAGTTATGGTTAGCAAATCCTGATAATTAGAGATCAAAGCTTTGCTTCCGGCGTCAACCAATACGCAGCCGGTTCGCCACATTTTTTCGATCATCGGGTGCGTTTCCACCATAATATAAGGCATAATGGATTTTGGAAGGTAATCGTATGCATAGACAAACCGGATGCAATCTGCGGCTTTCCTGATCGGCTCTGTTGTTTCCAATGGCTCCGTAGTGTCGAGCAGATCCGGGATGATAAATTTTTCCCGGTCCGGCATGTAAAAGCAAAGTTTAAATTGATTCAGGATATCAACCAAAAACCGGCGTTGATTGTGTGAGTCATAAACCAACTTCCGGTATTGAGCAGGTTGATAAACTGCTTTTTTATCTTCTTCTTCATTGACGATATAATTCAGTTTATCCATGCCGACGATGCCTTTTTGTTCACCCGCATAACCGGAGGTAACAATTTGATAAACCCCATATGTGATCCAATAAGGATCAAGTACGTAATATTCTGCCAGGTCGAGATCTTCAAAATGCAGAACAAGGCCCAGGTCGTTTAAGAAATTGATCGCATTTAATCGCGCGACGGTTTCGGTCAAACCATGTTTCGTGCATATTTCAGCAAATCTCGTTTCATCCAGAAAGTTCTTTGATTTGGTTTCCTCCTGCAACTGCTCTTTGATGCTAATCCATCGTTCATCAATAGAAGTATTAAACAACTCGGCTTTCGGCACCAGGTCCTCCAGCTTTTTCCGGATAAGATCAATACCATCACCCGTTTTGCAGGAAACTTTGATAAAACAGTCGATCTCCGGGAACTCCTCTTGCAATTCAAATTCATTGGCGAAGCCAAACCCCGGGTTTACATCGGCCTGGTTAGCTATTACGATGATTGGGGATTTACCGCCAGTGGTTTTTACCCGTTTTACCCATTGCCTGATTTGGCCCGAAACATTTGCATCCTTACGTGCATCAAGCACCAGCAAGTAAACGCTGCGATTGGTCAGGAAAAACTGGTGCGTAGCATTCATGATTTCCTGGCCGCCGAAATCCCAGAAATGGCCAGTTAACTTGTTTAATGATTTTTGTTCTTGGAATGTTGGGCACTCGCCGAAATGAATATCTTCAATATTGATGCCATCGGTTTGTATTTCATTTTCATCGAACGTATTATCCTTAAGCCTGCGTAGTAAGGATGTTTTCCCTGCTTTGGGGTCACCAAGGAGTATTATTTTTATTTCGTTTAGCTGTTTCTTGGTGGCTTCAAACCAGTCCAGAACGGCTTGTTTGCCTCGTTTAATAATCTCTAAGGGAGGCGATTCCAGTGGGTTTCCATAAAGGCATAAGCCGGTGTCGTCGTCTTTGTCTAATTTTATCTCCAATTGCTGGTAAAAAAAAACCGACGGAATGTTTGCAATCGGATTTTCTTTGAGATCTAAAGTTTGTAACCTGCTAAGATTTTCCAGATCACGAATTTCATCGATTTTATTGGAACCAAGTTGTAAGGTTTGTAAATCAGTTAGATTTTTTAAGTAACTTATATCTGAAATTACATTGTTACTGAGGTCTAAAAATTCTAAGTTGGTCAGTTTCTCTAAAATCCGGATATTCGAAATCCCATTGCCTCTTAGTACCAAAGATTGCAACCCGCTCAGTCTCCCCAAAAAACTAATGTCGGAAATCTTATTTAAGCTCAAATACAAAAACTTCAAACCGCGTAATTTCTCTAAAAAATGGACATTGACTTTGCCTTTCTGATTTATATAATTTAGATTTAAATCTTCTAGACCGATCAAGCCCTTTAAAAAATTGATATTTGAGAGCGGATTGCTACTGATGTCCAATGAGCGCAAGGAAAGTAACCCCGCCAATGGGCTCGAATCTAAAAGTTCATTGCTGCAAAGGTATAGCGAATGTAAACATGATGCATTTTTCAAAAAACTAATGTCCTGAATTCCATTATCATTAAGATTTAATGTCTTAAGGTTCTTAAGATTTTTTAAAGGTTCATAGTCGGAAATTCTATTTGAGCTAATATCTAAATATTCTAAATTGTGAAGATATTCCAAAAATTGAATATTGCTTATTTTTTTTCCATCATAGCCACAGACGATAAGTTTGTTTAATTTTTTAAGATTTTGGATCTGCCGTGGTATAAATTCGAAGCCATTATGATTGAACCCGTTTTGGCTATCAGCAAAGTCTAGACGAGCATGAGTATATTCTGGCCACCGATGGCTCAAAACTAGATTTTCCAAATGCACACATTCGAAAAGTTCCGGCAAATCATTTAAATTCTTAATTCCACAATTGCCCAAGTCCAATTCCGGGTTTTGCGTTTCCAAACATTCTTTAATGAGCTTTTTTGCCAGGGTAAGGTCGTTTGCCATGGGTGGTGTTAGGTTAATCGGTTAATGCAATTAAACAGGGTGTTAATTTAAACAATTAACCAGGCAAAGTAAAATAGATGTTCAGCTGCCATTATTAAAAACTTCTAAGCATGAAACATATATGTTTCAAATGTCTCACATGTTTATCCGTCCAGCGGTTGATTACTCGGCAACCGGCTTAGCGCGTGGGGTGTTGATCCGCCACATCGGCGGACAACATGGCATTAAGGCGCCAGAAAAAATGCCCCCGTTACTCTGCACAAAAACACCAATTCTTCCTATCTTTGACCCAATCACCACATACTACATTCCACCCGTCATCCCATGAAACACTCCCTAAAATACAGCTTGCAGGTTTGGTTAAGCAGTGCATTTTTGGCGCCTTTGGTGCTGGGCTTGCTGGATATGTTTTTCGGTAATAAAAAACCGGCGCCCACGTTTGGGGACATATTTACGCCGTATTATTTCATGGGTGCGTTAATTTACCTCTTCATTACCGTTTTGCCCTGGGTGGTCATGTTTGTAATTGTTGGCTGGCTGCCGTCGTTCGGTTTAAGCGGCGTAGTAAAC
>Ga0206865_1147_pt1 | contig 20184 bp, 20 predicted proteins | sample Alteio_BWOrgCont_39_FD_152628 | JGI IMG/M metagenome (GOLD analysis project Ga0206865, IMG submission 152628) | Enriched cells from forest soil in Barre Woods Harvard Forest LTER site, Petersham, Massachusetts, United States -... | ecosystem: Environmental > Terrestrial > Soil > Temperate forest >...
GCCAAGCAGGAGGCGCTTGCCGAAATTGTAAAGGCTGGCTACAAACACCTGCAAACCCATACGGCTGTTGAAACTGCCGTTTATACGGTTAGCTTACTGGAAGACAGCGACCTGTTTAACGCCGGAACCGGTTCGCAAATACAAAGCGACGGCAAAATAAGGCTGAGTGCATCGCTGATGGATGGCAAAACCATGAAATTCTCGGGCGTTATTAATGTGGAGGATGTAAAAAACCCCATTTGTATTGCCGAAAAACTTTTAGGCTATGAAGACCGTGTGTTGAGCGGCAAAGGCGCTAAAGATTTTGCCCGCGAAAACGGCTTCGACTACTACAATCCCGAAACCCCGCAGCGACGTAAGGAGTACGAAAAAAAGCTGAGTGATTCCATCCGCCTGGGTACGGTGGGCTGTGTGGCGCTTGATGTTTATGGCGATCTGGCTGCCGCCACTTCAACCGGAGGCAAAGGTTTTGAGATACCAGGCCGCGTAAGCGATTCGGCTACAACGGCAGGTAATTATGCCAATGCCTGTGCTGCCATTTCGTGCACCGGTGTGGGCGAAGATATTGTAAGCGGCGCCGTGGCCAGCAATATTGTAACCCGTGTTACCGATGGCATGCCCCTGGCAACCGCTACCGAAAAAACGCTGAATGAACTGAAGCCTTTTGATGGCTTCGCCGGGATAATCGGCTTGTCTTCAACCGGCGAGATTTACCATGCCGATACACATCCGTATATGGTTTGGGCTGCGTTTGATGGGGATGTGGAGGTGTTTGAGTAGTTTTTTTTATTTAGGAAGACTTCTATCGTCAGTCCATTTCTTATAGGCAATCCAAACATAAAAAGGTATCCCGCCCATCAACAACAAAAAGCCGTAATAAACTACATCCTGCCCCGAGCCGGCAACCGCCCACAGTGAATAGGCAAATGCCAGCGATGCCACTACAATAGCCGACACCCATCCACCGGTTTTCAAATGCTCTTTCTCGTATTTAATGATGATGTACGCCGCCGCGCAAAAAAGGTACGGTATCAGTGTGCATAGCGTAGTTAGCAGCGATAAGAATTTAAATTGCTCCACCAGCCCTTTCGAAAAGTTCATAAGCATCAGCATCGATGCAAAAACACTGCTGATGATGATAGCGGCATAGGGCGCCTGCCGCTTGTTAAGCCGGCTAAAAATGGGCGGGAACAGCCTGTCCTTGGCGATCGCATAAGGCATTTGACCCTGTATCAGCGTCCAGCCGTTTAAGGCGCCAAAGCTGGCTAAGGCAACGCCTGCGCTGGCCCAATAGCCCGCGCCATGGCCAAACATAACCACTGCCGCATCGGCATACGGCGTGGCCGAATGTTTAAGGCTGGCGGCAGGGATAATGCCCATAATGCTGATACTACCTAAAACATATACCAGCGTGGTAATCAAAAGCCCTATCATGGTTGCTCTGGGTATGGTTTTCGCCGGATCTTTTACGCTGCCGGCTGGGATGGTACCGCATTCAATACCCAGGAACGAATACATGGTAATGGCCGCCGTGGCCGAAATGGCCTCGAAAGCCGAGGTGCCACTACTATTAAAGGGATGAAAATTTGCCGGGCGGATAAAAAACAGCCCTCCAACCGAGATCACCAGCAAGGGTACCAGTTTGGCAATGGTTGACACCAACTGCACATTGCCCGATGTTTTTATGCCGCGATTGTTTATCCAGGTTACCAGCCATATAAAGCCCAGTCCGGTAAAAACAGCAACTATTTTATTATGGTCGAGGATCGGGAAAAAAGTGCTCAGGGCGCTCACCAGCGAAATGGTGATCACCGCGATTGCCGTTACATTCGATAGCCAATAGCCCCAGGCCACAATAAAACCCGCAAAATCGCCAAAGCCGTTGTGGGTGTAGGCATACGGGCCGCCCGTTACACTAGGCAAAAGCACACTCAGGTTGCTAAATACCCGGGCAACAAAAAAAGTACCCACGGCAGCAAAAAGCCAGCCCAGCAAGCCAATGCTGCCGTAAGCGGCCATTGCGGCGGGCACCAAAAATATGCCTGCACCAATCATGTTACCCACAACCAGCGAGGTACTTGCCAGCAGGCCTATTTTATTCTCAGTGTTTTCGGCCATAACGATGGTTTGGGATTATCAGGTAAATCATCAGGGCAGCAGGCTGTTTATCGGTTCAATAATTTCCCTAATATATTATTTTTATTGGATTGATTGTTGGGTGGGAACGGCTTTTAGGAAAGGGTTCAAGTGGATTATCGCAAAAACTTTTAAAACCAATCCGCTCAACAATCCGTAAAAGTTTCATATTGTCAATTTATTTTTTACTTTTAAACTGATAAATTACCGGCTATTCGCCAATTAACTAATTGTTAGTACTTTTGCATCGTAATTAATTTAAACATTTGAAGTCTTTATTAAAGCTTTTCCTGGTTATCCTGTTTGGCGCAATATGCACCTCTGCATCGGCCCAATGGTATAAGCTTGATTTTAAAAAAAATAAAACCGCTATCCGCCCCGAAGCTGAATTGCTGACCGTGACTTCAGTTGCGCGTTTGCCTGCGGAAAAAATATATTCCCCTAAAAAAATATCACCCGTTATTTTTGGCCCTACCGAATATAGCTTACTGGCTGCCGAAGGCATTGTAATGCGCGAGGCACAGCACAATATGCGGTTCAGGGTATATAACGAAGCAAGCTACAATTTTACTGAACTGGCACGGTTGTATGTGCAGCAAAACCGGCTTTCGGAAGCCAAATGGTACCTGCTGCAGAGTAATAATATCTCGCGCCAGGAAAACGACGATAGACATACTATCACCAACCTGATTGAACTGGCAACCATAAAAAATAGCCTGGGCGAAGTAACACTTGCACAAGATGACCTTGCCGAGGCCCATGACCTGGCTACCTCCAAAGGGTTTAGCGAGTATATTGAAACCATTGACCTGGCCATGCAGTACATCAAACAAAACAAACTCCCCAAACAACGGCCGGTTTTAATTTATGCCGATGGCGCGCAAAATAAAACCAAGGCCGAATAATAAAAGGTACTGCTTTTAAGTTTAATTTATTACGGATTTGTAACAGATTGACAACGGCGAGCGTCTGATATGTAACATTTTAGTAAAATGCGAAAACTTTTATAAAACAAGTAAAACATTATTGTATAATTGTTATTCATAAAAAAGAGACAGCATTGAGACTGTCTCTTTTTATTTATTATTTACATTAGCAAATTAATTGGCCGAAATATTGATGTTTCATTTAATCCCCGACTTAAAGAAGGTAAAAGATATGTTTAAGAAATGTTATTTAATGCTGGTAATTGGTACAGCCCTGGCGTGCCACGCCGCTGCATCAAAACCGGTAAAGGTGCCGGGCTCAAATGATTTGCAGCCCGATGAGCAGGAAAGTGTAGTTTGCAAAACCGTTGCTGAACTGATCACTAACTACAATTATAAAAAAGTGCCGCTTAACGATTCGCTTTCGGTGGTTATTTATAATCGCTATTTAAAGCTGATGGACGAAAGCCACAATTATTTGCTGGCATCGGATGTGGCTGATTTCGACAAATACAAAACCGTTTTGGACGACGATGTAAAAAGCGGCAACCTTAACGATGTTTTTTACATGTTTAACGTGTACCAAAAACGTTATATCGAGCACATCAAATATTCGATTGCGCAGCTGGATAAAAATTTCGATTTCAACAAGAGCGAAAATTTTATTTACGACCGCGATAGCTTGCCATGGATAGCCTCGCAGGCCGACATGGATAACACGTGGGGCCTGCGTGTAAAATACGATCTGCTGAACTTAAAATTAGCTAATCCCGATCTTACAAAAGATAAGGAGACACTGAAAAAGCGTTACGAAAACTTATTGGCACAGGTTAACAAGCTAAACAGCCAGGATGTATTCCAACTGTTCATGGATGCTTTTACCGAAGCTATTGATCCGCATACCAGCTATTTTAACCCGGCTAATGCGGCTAACTTCAATATCGAAATGTCGCGCCAACTGGAAGGTATAGGCGCCGGCTTAAATACCGAAAACGACTACATTATTATCCGTTCAATTGTTCCCGGCGGCCCTGCTGATAAGAGCAAACAAATTGGCGTTGATGACCGCATAGTTGGCGTTGCCCAGGGCAAAGATGGCGAGTTTCAAAATGTGATTGGATGGCGTATTGAAAATGCGATAGCGCTTATCCGCGGCACCAAAGGAACCATTGTAAGGCTGGAAATGCTGCCAAAAGGTGCAAGCGTATCTGCCAAGCCAAAAATTGTAGAGATGGTTCGCGAAAAGATCATTTTAAAAGACGAATCGGCTAAAAAAGAGATCAAGACTTATATCAGCAATGGCAAAACCATTAAAATAGGTATCATTTCGGTTCCCGCTTTTTATATCGATTTTAACGATTACAAAAGCGGCAACCCTAATTACAAAAGCACCACGCACGATGTAAAACTACTGCTTGATTCGTTGAAGCAAGAAGGTGTTGACGGCATTGTTATGGATATGCGCCAAAACGGTGGCGGCTCGCTGATGGAAGCTATTGAGCTGACAGGCCTATTTATTAAAACCGGCCCGGTTGTGCAGGTGCGCGACGCAAAGGACCAGGTTGAGCAAGATAAGGATGACGATCCGTCTATCGCGTATTCGGGCCCGTTGGCTATATTGGTTGATCGTTTCAGCGCCTCGGCGACTGAAATATTCTCGGGCGCCATACAGGATTATGGCCGCGGCATCATCATCGGCACACAAACCTATGGTAAAGGCTCGGTACAAAACGCTATCGACCTGGACAGGGTAGTGCCAACTTCATTAAAGGACCGTATTGCTTCATTAATGGGCAAGGGCCAAAAAACTGTTTCAACCGGCAGTCAAAGCACTTTTGGCCAGTTAAATTTAACCATTGCCAAATTTTACCGCATCACCGGTAACTCAACTCAGCATAAAGGCGTTATGCCCGATATTCAGTTTCCTTCGGTAATCCCGATGGATAAATACGGCGAGGATACCGAACCGTCGGCAATGCCATTTGATATCATCGCCAAATCTGATTTTACAAGGGTTGGCGACTTTACAACAGTTTTACCGCAGCTGCAAAAACTGCATGACCAGCGTATGGCCAACAGCCCAAGTTTTAAATACCTGCTGGATGATATTGCGGCCTTTAAAAAGCACCAGGACGAAAAAAGCATTGTGTTAAACGAGGAGCAACTGAAAAAACAACGTGAAGCTGATGACAAAAAATCATTTGACAACGAAAACGACCGCAGGGTTGCCATGGGCCTACCGGCACTAAAGAAAGGTGAGACAAAACCAAGAAACGAGGACCTTGACTTTTTAAGGAAAGAAGCCGGTCAGATTTTGACAGACCTTATTGGCCTGGATAACAAGTTGACCAGCAACAAAGAGACCATCCCGGTAAACTAAGTATTCTTAAACGATTTTTTTGCAATAGATCCCGGCTCGCCGGGATTTGTTGTTTAAAACCAATTTGTATATTGATGGTTAATTACTGGTATGGCAAAAAAACCACTGCTCGAATTTACCGACAAAGGCATTTACTGTGCACAGGGCCGATTTTACATCGATCCCTGGAAACCGGTAGACAATGCCGTAATTACCCATGCCCACGCCGACCATGCCTACATCGGCAATCAACATTACCTGGCGCATGAACTTTCCAAGGAAGTGCTGCTGTATCGTTTAGGCCCCATTAACCTGCAAACCGTTGCTTATGGCGAAAAGGTGATGAAAAACGGTGTGCAGATTTCCCTACACCCCGCCGGTCATGTGATTGGCTCAGCGCAGATAAGGGTAGAATACCAGGGCGAAGTTTGGGTGGTATCAGGCGATTATAAGGTGGAGGACGACGGCATTTCGACCCCATTTGAGCCAGTGCCCTGCCATCATTTTATATCTGAATGTACCTTTGGGATGCCGGTTTACCAGTGGAAACCACAGGCGTCGGTTTTTAACGATATCAACAACTGGTGGCGCATCAACCAGGAGCAAAATGTTGCCACGGTTTTGGTAGGCTATTCGCTTGGCAAAGCGCAGCGCATCCTCCAAAATCTCGATATTTCTATCGGTAAAGTGTACACACATGGCGTCATCGAAAATACCAACGAAGCACTAAGACGCAATGGTGTAATCCTCAACCCAACCACAAGGATAACCCCCGAGTCATCAAAAGAAGAAGTTCGAAAAGGCATTATCCTGGCGCCGCCATCATCGGTAGGTACGCCCTGGATGCGACGGTTTCTGCCCTATAGTTTTGGCTATTGCTCGGGCTGGATGGCCATTCGTGGGGCGAAACGCCGACGGGCTGCCGACAGGGGTTTTGTATTATCAGACCATGCCGATTGGGATGGCCTCATCAGCGCTATTGACGCTACGGGCTGCGAAAGTGTTTACCTCACACACGGTTATACCGCAACATTCGCCCGGTATTTAAATGAGATTGGTTTTGATGCGCACGAAGTGCACACACTTTACGGAGCCGATGAAGAAGCTGCTGATCAGCCTGTGGCGGAAGCTGAAAAAGTCATTGTAAATGATGCGGAAGGGAGCGGCTCATGAGGTCATTTGCCCAGCTATTCTTATCGCTTGATGAAACCAACAAAACCAACGAAAAGGTTAAGGTGCTTAAAAACTATTTTAACAGCGTACCCGATAGCGATAAAATGCACATGCTAGCACTGTTTGCAGGCCGTAAGCCCAAAAGGCAGATCAACTCCACGCTGGTCCGCAATTGGGCGATAGAAGCCTCTGGCATCCCCGCATGGCTGTTTGAAGAAAGCTACCATGTAGTAGGCGACCTTGCCGAAACCATGGCCCTGCTAATGCCCCAACATCGCGGTAACAGCAGCAAAACGCTTACCGATTGGATAGCGGAAATAAACGCCCTGGGCAATAAAACCGAAGAGGAAAAAAAACTGTGGCTAATTGACTCCTGGGCAATGCTGGACAGCAGTGAGCGCTTTGTATTTAACAAGTTGCTTACTGGCAGCTTCCGGGTGGGGGTATCACAGAGTTTGGTGATAAAGGCATTGGCTGAAATTTCGGGTATAGACGCACCTACCTTAACCCATCGTATCATGGGCAGCTGGATGCCAGAGACTTATAGTTACAGTCAGCTGATGCAGGACCAGGATGCCAGCGACGATATCTCTCGCCCTTATCCATTCTTCCTGGCTTACCCGGTGCAGGAAACTTCGGAAAAGCAAAAATCGGCAGATGAATTAAAAACAGCTTTAGGCGATGAAGCCGACTGGCAGGCTGAATGGAAATGGGATGGCATCCGGGCGCAAATGATAAAACGGGGTGGCGAAATATTTATCTGGAGTCGGGGCGAGGACCTGGCCACCGATAAATTCCCTGAGTTGCATCCTTTTTTAAATGCCCTGCCCGATGGAACGGTGCTAGACGGCGAGTTGCTGAGCTTCAAAAATGGCCTACCATTGCCATTTAACGTGCTCCAAACCCGCATTGGCCGTAAAAATCTAACTAAAAAAATACTCGAAGAAAGCCCTGTTGCAGTAATAGCATACGACTGCCTGGAATATAATGGTGAAGATATTCGCTACAAAACACAAGCTGAAAGGAGGCTGATCCTGGAGAAATTACAGGCCGAGACACCTTTCCCGACGCTATTTAACCTATCCGCATTAATACCTTTTAGTACCTGGGACGAACTGGGCGCTACAAGGGAACAATCAAGGGCGATGATAGCCGAGGGTATTATGCTGAAACGCAAAAGCGCCACCTACCAGGTTGGCCGCAAACGTGGCGACTGGTGGAAATGGAAGATCGACCCATTATCGGTCGATGCGGTGATGATTTACGCCCAAAAAGGCCACGGCCGTCGTGCCGATTTGTACACCGATTATACCTTTGCGGTTTGGGATGGCGATAAACTGGTGCCCTTTGCCAAAGCCTACTCCGGCCTCACCGATGCCGAGATTAACAAGGTAGATTACTTCATCAAACGTAATACCCTCGAGAAATTTGGCCCGGTACGAACAGTGAAGCCCGAATTGGTTTTTGAAATTGGGTTTGAGGGGATAAACAAATCAACCCGGCATAAATCGGGGATTGCCTTGCGTTTTCCGCGGATACTCCGATGGCGGCAGGATAAACCGAAAGAAGAGGCAGATACGCTGGAGACTTTAAAAGCGCTGCTGGGAGAGTGATTCGAATTCGGAATGCGGAAGTTCGATTTCGAAAGTTTTCTTGTTATGGTAAACTAAAACCTTCTTCCCGTCTTCCGGACTTTCCGACTTTCGGTCTTCCGGACTTCCCACAAAAATCATAGCTTTACAAGCTAACCTCCAAAAACATGAGCATCCTCCACATCCTTAATGGCGACAGTACCGCCCAGAGTTTTGAAGATACCGGCCTTGAGGGCGATACATTGGTTTGGCGCGAGGTATTATCGGAAGGGCCGCTGGAAGAAAATATTACTTCAGCTGGCTTTTGGCGGAACCGGTCGGAATGGATAGGTGATACCTTTAGCGAGGTGCCCGGCAACTGCCAGCAAATGGTACTTGATCAGTTAGCCAAATTGGATGATGGTTATGAGGAAATTAACCTGTGGTTTGAGTATGATTTACATTGCCAGGCCAATATGCTGGGCGTACTGGCTTACCTGGAGCAGAAGACTGATCTTTCCGTACCGGCAGTTTATTTGATCTGTCCGGCTGATTTCCCTGGCAAGGACCGTTTTGGCGGCATGGGTGAATTAACCGGCGAAGAGCTGGAATATTTGTATGACAACATCCGCGTGCAGCTTAACCCAATGGATTTTATGCTGGCTAATCAAGCATGGGCCATTTATGTAAGCCGCGACGAAGAAAAATTGAGAGATTTTTTACATACAACCGATTTTTGGGGCAACCTGCAAAACTTAAAACCTGCCCTTGCCGCCCAGCTTAAGCGCCTCCCCGTCGATGAAAAGGGCCTCAATTACATTGAGCACAAACTGCTGGAGGTTTATAATTACGGCTATAAAACATGGCCCGAAATATTGAGCGTTTTTTGGCAATCCGAAACAATTTACGGCATGGGCGATCTCGAGATTGATATTTACCTGAAAAGGCTGATTAAAAAGGGGCTCATCAGTTTGGAAAATAGATAAAAACTGCGAAAACCTTCAACCCCCATGTCTTTTCGACAGCAGGGAGAAATCTTCGGTAGCACTGCACAATCGCAATGCAATTACATTGCCACACCAGCAACAACAAGGTGGGATTATTTCATTTCGCTCACAAACTCGCGCATGGCCTTTCCCGGATCAGCTTGTTTCATAAAATTTTCGCCGATTAAAAAGCCGTTAAAGCCTGCCCGCTTAAGCTGCTTAATGGTTTCCGGGTTGCTGATGGCGCTTTCGGAGATCTTTAAAAACTCCGAAGGGATATGCGGAGCCAGTTGATACGAGGTTTCAACCGACACCGAAAAGTCGGCCAGGTTGCGGTTGTTTACCCCTATGGCATCCAGGTTGGGGTTTATGCTGCGCTGCAATTCTTCCAGGTTATGCACTTCCAACAACACGTTCAACCCCAGTGATTTTGCCAGCGACGCCAGTCTTTGAATTTCATCGGGTGTCAGGATAGCGGCTATCAGCAAAATAATATCGGCCCCAAGCGATTTTGCCTCAACTACCTGGTATTCATCAATCATAAAATCCTTGCGCAAAACGGGGATGGCGTTTGTTTTACGGGCTTCAACCAGGTCGGCTTTGTACCCCATAAAAAACTCGGTATCCGTTAAAACAGATAGCGCCGAGGCACCCGCAGCCGCATAAGCGCTGGTAACATCCTGTACACTCACTTTATCATTAATGATCCCTTTTGAGGGCGATCTCCGCTTAAATTCGGCAATAATGCCCGTCCTGAGCGGATCGAGCAGAAAGTCCTTAAAGGAATAACATTTCCTTTTAAAAAAGTCCGATGCCTCCAGTTGTGCGTACGAAATGCTGTCTTTGGCAATTTGTACTTCTTTTTTCTTTTGCGATACTATGGTATCTAATATGGTCATTTTTAAATTAATTTAAGCCCGGTCTTTATCTATCAACCAGTGTTTGAACAGTTCAACATTCTCGAGCGAATAGCTGTGACCCCATTCCGAGTCGCTGAATTCGACATCATTGCGCTTAAGGCAGGTCAAACTGTCAATCGCGCCAAGCAGAGCCTTAATAAACGGAACCGGAGAATCTTCTATAGCAAGGAAAATATCCTTGCCTATATCCTGCATCTTGATTTCTTCCGGTATGTCGTCGAAGCCGCTTTCTATCATTTCCTCGAAATAAGTGGGCATATCTTCCCATATTATCAAAGTTAGTTCGTCGTTCCCGGGTTTAAATAACCAGGTTACCAGTGAAGGTTCGAGGTCGTGGACGATGAAAAGGTATTCGCCTTCGTAAGCCACGCCATTATAAATACGTGACGACTTTTGATTCTCAACAATTGAAACGGCCGCCGCAAGTAAATAATTTAAAGGATCGCCAATGTAACTCGCCGAATAGTTGAGTCGTTTGTCCCCGTTTCCGACGCACAACTCCATCCAACCGTTTTTTATTTTCTCAACACGGATGTAAAAGTCTTCGAAACAAGTATAGGATAAATTAGCCAGCAGATCCATTTAAACAATTTATACCGTTTTCAACCAGTTTTGCATCAGTTCCTTTCCATACTCCGTTAATACCGATTCGGGGTGAAACTGTACGCCACGCACATCAAATTGCTTATGCCGTAATGCCATTACCGAATTATCGGCCTCGTCAATAGCCGTAATTTCCAAAGCGTCCGGGATAGCATTTTCATCAACCACCCAGGAGTGATACCGCCCAACCTTGAAACTTTCGGGCAGACCAACAAACAGCTTTTCCTGCCGGTCGGTTATTTTAACAGGCGTCGCAATGCCGTGCATCGGCTGCCCCAGGTTGTAAAGTTTGCCGCCAAAAACTTCAGCAATAGCTTGCTGACCCAGGCAAACGCCGAAAATACTTTTTGTGGGTGCATATTTTTCAATAACCTCCAGCAGCAAACCAGCCTCCGATGGTATGCCGGGCCCCGGCGAAAGGATGATCCTGTCGAAGGCATCCACATCGCCAATGGCAAATTTATCATTTCTCCACACCTCGCACTGCAGCCCTATCTCATTAACCAAATGCACCAGGTTGTAGGTGAAGGAATCGTAATTGTCTATGATCAGGATTTTGCCCCCCGACCCCCTAAAGGGGGAGGACTTATTCTTGTTTTTATCTTCGCTCATTTTTTTATTATTAAAATTTTACTCCCCCGCCTTTAGGCGGGGGCCGGGGGGTTAAAGCTCTTCCGCCAATTCTATCGCTTTCCGCAGCGCGGCTATTTTGTTATCAACTTCTTTCAGTTCGCTTTCGGCTACGGATCCGGCTACTATGCCGGCGCCGGCCTGGTAATGCAGCGTATTGTTTTTGCTTAAAAACGACCGGATCATGATGGCGTGGAAAAAATCACCATTAAAGCCCATAAAACCGATGGCTCCGCTGTAAAAACTGCGTTTGGTTTTTTCGTTTTCGTCGATGATCTCCATCGCGCGGTATTTTGGCGCGCCGCTTAGCGTGCCCGCAGGGTACGTATCGGCAACAACTTTAAAGGATGATACCCCCGGCAACAACTTCCCGCTCACATGCGATACCAGGTGTATCAGGTGCGAATAGTATTGCACCTCCTTAAACGCCTTCACCTCCACTTCGGTGCAATGCCTGCTCAGGTCATTACGGGCCAAATCAACCAGCATCACGTGTTCCGCTGATTCTTTAGGGTCGCTTTCCAGGTTACGGGCTATCTCAGCATCCTTAACATCGTCGCCGCTGCGTTTAAACGTGCCCGCTATCGGGAATATACTGGCCACCCTGTTTTTAATGGTGATCTGCGCTTCGGGCGATGAGCCGAAGATCCTGCAATCGCCATAATCAAAATAAAACAGATATGGCGAGGGATTGATGGAACGAAGGGCACGATAAACATTAAATTCATCACCCAAAAACTTCCGCGAAAAACCCCGCGACGGCACTATCTGGAAAACATCGCCCCGGTAAATATGGGTTTTCATTTTTTCAACAACCGCCATAAACTCTTCGCCGGTCAGGTTCGACTGCTCTTCGTTGTGGCTTTCAAAACCGTATTCAGGGAAGTTTTTATTCCTGATTAAATCTGCGAGTTTTTCAAGTCCACTGCTGTCAGCATCCGCTTCTGGCTGGTTATGGAAAATATACAGTTCGTTTTTAAAGTGATCTATAGCGATAATATACCGGTAAATATGATACTGCATTACCGGTATCTTGCGGGCAGTGTCTGCACTGTCTTTTAGTTTGATGGTCTCAAAATGTTCAACCGCTTCGTGCGTAAAGTAGCCAAACAATCCGTTTGATAGCATCTTCCCGGGATTGGCATCGGTTTCAAAAGCTCCGATAAAACCATTTATTTGGTCGATAAGATCAAACTCACCGGCCGCCAAATTTTCTTCCGACCCGTCGGGGTAGCTGATCTTTAGTGCGCCATCATTTAATACCACACCGCCAATAGGCGCGCAGCAAACGTAGCTCAGGCTGTTTTCGCGGCTATGGTAATCCGAGCTTTCCAGCAGCAGCGAATTAGGGAATACATCGCGCAGCCGCAGGTAAATACTTACCGGTGTGGTGGTATCGGCAAGCATCTTTTTATGGGTAGTTATTATCTTGTATTTTTTCATTTTTTTCTTTAGAGTGCTTAAAAGCAAAAAACCCAGCGAATGAGGTTCGCCGGGTTTCCTATTTAGGTTTACAATTGATTAGTTTTTCAGATCAAAATATCACCGGCTGCCAACGTTGTTGGTGCCACCAGTTGTTATTATGATTGATTTTGATCATTGCGGTGACAAATTTATAAAGAAAATTGAATTACCAAATTTTTTCTGAACTTTTTTGTTACATAGAACCAAAAACCGGCAATTTACCCGCCAAAATGGTCGCGATGATGATAAAAAACGCTAATGAGTAAAATATAGTAATGGTTTTGAACTTGCCTTCTGATAGTTCATTTCGTTTTGCCTTACTATGCCCAATGGTGATTAGCACGATGGCGATAATCATACCCAGCCAATGTTCAACGGTAAAATAACGGGTAACATCATTTTTCATGGTGTCGCTGTTAAACTGCACGTTGGGGCTCAAAAAAAACAGCACAAGGCCTATAAGCAACTGTGTATGTGCCGAAATAAGGGCGAATAAATTGATCTTGCGGTTAAGCTCGGTATAAGGCTTTTTGCCCAACCAACCCAATACCGACTGTGCGATAGCCAATACTACCAGCAGAAATACAATATACCTGAAACCGGAGTGCAGGTCTTTAAAAATTTCGTAAATACTCATGGTTTAAAAAGTTTGTTCGAATATACAATATTTAGTGTTATTGAATAAAATGGTGTTTATTGTATAATTGCACGGGACATTTGTACCAGTCAACAACTTAAGGCTAAACCTATCCAAGCACAGAAAACATAATTTCCTGCACGCCCTGTTTCCAGATTTCTTCGCCAAGCGCTTTCAGCAGTTCCATATCTTGCTCAAAAACTTTCGCAAAAATATTGCAGCAGTCCAGTCCCCGGCCTTCGCCATAATAAATGCCCATACAATTTGATGTTTTTGCGCGGGCGGGTTTAAGCGGACCATAAACCACTTCGCCGGGCTCGGTAAAAACCGAGGCGTTTTCCTGGATAATGTCCAGTTCGGGGGCCTTGTCCGTCCAGATTTCCTGGCCCGATACCCTTGCATGTAAAAAAGTGCGTTTGAATGGCAATAAGGCGGTAAATGCCGCGGAGGCTATGGGAGCATCATTCGTGTAGAACTTAAAGCGGATAGTATGATTGGTGGTTTTTATAACGAAGCCGTCCATCAGCAAAAAAATTAGGATAATGAATAGTAAAAATGCTAATCAAAATAACATATTGCTAAAGCTGATTCAGGAAGCTTCGCTCAGCGGCGGCACGCCCTTATGTTCGGGTGTGTGCTCATGGGTTTTTCCTTTAAAAAGCGAGCTTGCTTTTTCCCAAAGGCCTACCACCATATCCTCATTAATAAAATGCGAGGCCTTTTGGGATACAAGGCCAACAAGGGTTTTAACAATAAACCCGGAGTTCCGGAAGATGGTTTTATTTAATGTAAACGGCAAAACAAAACGCGATATCAGCCCAACAATATCCTGGTCAAAAAAACTACCGCTTTTGGTACCATCAGTATTGGCAGGCGAATGAAATAACGACATGATGGTTGACAGCAACGCCCCCGGGCTTTCAACACGTTTGCCCAGCGCTAAGCTTTGTTCTCGTTCAACGCCTTTTAGCCTGGCTATTTCGTTGCGCAAATCCTCAATATTTCTTACAGGTAAGTCCATTTTAGTCTTTAAATATTTTTTGGATAAACGCGTTAATAATCGGCTTTTCAAGTTTTTTCTTGTTGTATTTAATGCCGAATGCAATAATCAAATACAACAGGGCCACACAGCCAAAGCCTGCCCAGGTAGCGTGAAAAACTTCCTCCCCCAAATAATACGCCAGCGTTAAACTTGCAAAAATAAAAGCCAGCACCATGCTTATGGTTGTTATGGTATCAGCAATAAGGCTTGCAGCAATTGTAGTCCCCCCTTCAATAGCCTGGTATTTGGCCAGCTTTATGCGGGTTTCTGCATAGTCCTTCAGTTGATCAATAATAGGTGGCGGCGTATCAGTTTTGGGTTCCATATTTTTTAGTCTTGAGTCTTGAGTCCTGAGTCTTAAGTCGCGCGTTATTTCGCGCTTTGAACTCAAGACTCAGAACTTAAGACTTATTTATGCATGTTCCAGGTCATCCTGGTATTCTTGCTCAACACCGTTCATTTTCGATTTGATGTTACCAACGACTTTATCCTTTAAATCCTTCAGGTTATCAATCTCTTTAGCAGCGGTTTCTTTAATTGAATCGCCCAGGTTTTTTAATGATTCAGACAGCTTATCACGTGTTTCGTTCCCTTTATCGGGTGCAAACAAAATTCCTAAAGCTGCTCCTGCTGCAAGCCCTACCAGCAATGCAACAAATACTTTTGAGTTATCCTTCATAGACTATAAATTTAAAAATTGACTAATTGTTTTTATTATGATTAAATATCTGGCCAAATGTTACCTGGCTGACGTTTTGTCCTTATTTATTTTTAATTTTCCGTGCGTTGTTGTTACAAATATAATTATAATTTGCCTTAGTTAAGGCCCGGTTCGTATCCTTTCGAGCCTGTCGGCCGCCATTCTGTTGGTTTCATAAATCTCCAGTAACAGCAAAAAATATGAAAGCAGTAAGGGTCCGAAAACCAACCCAGTTATTCCAAAAAGCGGGATGCCGATAAACACACCTATAATGGTTATGAGCGGATGTGTGTTGGCCACCCGTTTGTTAATCATCATCCTTAAAAAGCTATCTACATTGCCTATAAACAATAGGCCAAAGGCCAATAGCCCTATGGCTTTCCAGGTGTGCCCCTGTGCAAATAATATAGCGCTGGCTGGTATAGTAAGCGTTGGTGCGCCAACAACCGGTAAAAACGAAATAAAGGCACCGATGACACCCCAAAAAACCGGATCGGGCAGGCCGAATATCAAAAAGCCGTTGGCCAGCAATACACCCTGTACCACGGCTATAATGCCCTGCCCAAATACATTTGAATAGGTTGAATTACGCAGGGCCACCGCAAATTTTAACGCGTGCTGTTCCCTGAAAGGTGCGTACTTTAATAGTGCCGATTCGAAGTCGCGCAGCTGCACAAACATAAAATACAACAAAAAGTACATCACTAATAAAGTAATAATGATGTTGAGGGGGATACCCAGTATCGAGGGAAAAAGATCGGTTAAAAATGCACCCAATTTTTGCAGGGTGTTTTCGGCCAGGTGCGCCTGGTGGAAATTATATTCTGCATAATCATCTATTTTATTGATCCAACCCTGCAAGTCGAATGATTTAACGTTGATGCTGCCTATTTTACCAACCATCATGATGCATAACGACATAAGGGGTATGATGATGACAATGAGCGAAACCAATATGATCAGGATGGCCACGATAGATTTATTCCACCTTTTCTTTTCAACAAAGTACAGATACACCGGCCTGAAAATGGTGTACAATACGATAGCTCCCAATATCGAGCTGAATATACGGGTTAAAGCGTACAGCAGGAAGCACCCGAGGATGATGATCGCCCCAAGTACTATGTTGTTACGCTGTTTGTAATTAAATATCGACATTCAAAGGCTTAAACGATACCTAATAAACGTGAAAACGGAAAAAAGTTTTATTGCCGGGAATATTAATTTGGCGATTGGAGATCAGCGATCAGGAAAATGACTTTATGATTAAAATAGGTTGTGCAGCTAAGCTCCGGTTTCTGTATTGGAAAGCAATGTGGTTATTTTTGCGGTGCTCATGGAGATTGAATCCAGGTAAAAAAGACAATCCTCGGATGCATCGGGAATTTCATAACGGAGCTGCTCCAGCGCTAAAAGGATGTTTGAAAGCTGATTATTGATATCATGTTTTAGTACCCGCAAATGGTCGTTTTCGGTTTTATTTGAACCTGCCGTTTTGTTTTTTGCGGAACCCTTCATGCTATTTTATGTTGATGGCTTTCATTTTATTGTAAAGCGTTTTTCTGTCGATGTTTAATATTTCGGCAGCCTTGGTTTTATTGAAATTCACTTCCCTCAACACTTTTATAATGGTATCGTACTCAGCTTCCAGTGCGGCATTTTTTAAATCGTGACGAGGTTCCCGCATTTCATAATTTTCTGCCTGGCTCGAGAAATCGTTCACCGGCATCTTATAGTTCGAAATTTCGAGCGGAAGGGCCTTCATCGCAATTTCAGTTCCTTCTGTCATCAGCGTGGCCCGGCGTACAACGTTTTTCATTTCGCGTACGTTGCCCTGCCAGCGGTAGTTCATAAAACAATCCACTACTTCAGGAGAAAATGACGTTACGCCGCGACCCAATTCGTGATTGGCAAGTTTTAAAAAATGCTCGGCCAATAACATAATGTCGCCGCCGCGTTCGCGTAGGGGCGGTATCCAGATACTAAATTCGTTAAAGCGGTGATAAAGGTCTTCCCTGAACCTGCCTTTTTGTATGCCTTCCTGTAGGTTTTCGTTGGTGGCTATAATAATACGCACGTCAAGGTTAATTTCCTTGGTGCTGCCTATTCTTTTTACTTTACGTTCCTGCACGGTCCTTAGTAAAGCTGCCTGGATCTCGTACGAAAGGTTACCCACTTCATCCAGGAACAAGGTGCCGCCGTTGGCCATTTCAAAGTGCCCAATTTTGGTGTATAAAGCACCGGTAAATGAACCTTTTTCGTGCCCAAAAAATTCGCTGGCCGCCAGTTCCTTGGTTAACGAACCGCAATCCATAGCAATAAAAGGCTGATTGTAACGCGGACTGTTAAGGTGTATGCTTTTGGCTACCGATTCCTTACCGGTACCGCTTTCGCCCATAATAATTACACTGTAATTGGTTGGCGCAACCAGCTCTATCTGGCGCATCAACTCTTTTGAGGCCCGGCTGGCGCCCAACACAAATTCACCGTTAAAGGCTTGTTTTCTGTTTTCTCTTGATGATTTGTCGTTGCCGGTACTGCTTGGAGTTGCTCTGTCTTCAACAAGGGCATAATGGGTTTCAATGGCCTTGGTGATGGTGTTTAATATTTCATCAGGATAAAGCGGCTTGGTAATGTAGTCATAAGCGCCCATCTTAATCAGCTCAACGGCCATCTTAATATCTGAGTAGCCGGTAATAATAATTACGCCTGTTTTTGGATATTGGGTCTTTATGTTTTTCAACATGGCACGGCCATCGGTATCTTCAAGCCGGAAATCGCATAACACGAGGTTAAAATCGCCGTTTTTCAGATACTCCATACCAATGGTACCGGTTGATGCAGTAGTGACATCAAAACCGTTACGCGTTAAAAACTTTGATAATAATAACGCAACATTAACTTCATCATCAATGATGAGTATTTTTTTCATATCAGGTGTTACTTTTTACAGATAAAAGGCTTAAACGGGGTAAAAACGCTACTAATCTGCTAATTTATAAATTTAATCCTTTGATACGGTTTTGCGCAACAAAAAGTTATAAAACAACAAAGGAGGCTTGCGCCTCCTTTGAAAGTTGGTAAAAATTAAATTATTTGGTGGCGAAAGCATAGGCTACGCGAAGGCCAAAAAAGTTAACTTTACTGTTATCAACGTTGCTGTTGAACTTGGTAGTAGCTTCGTATCTTACACCGGCATCAATATAACTTTTGCCGCCTAAAGGGAACTGAACGCCAACCTGGGGAGCATATACAAATGCTGCGCTGTTATCAAAACCCAGATCAGATTTGTTTAACGAGAACGCCGCACCTGCTTCACCCTGGATGTAGAAATTACTTACCGGGAAGAATTTTAAACCGGCTTTTACTGGCAATAACTGGATGTTGGTTGCTTTTAATCCTGTACCATAAGCATTATCCTTACCGTAAAGATTGTTGTAACCGGCGTTAACGGTAACAAATAATTGATTAGCTACCGGTATATCGGCCTGAACGGAGCCACCCAGGTTCCAGTTATACCCGTTTGATAAATTACCCGAAGGCAAACCCGCATCAACACCGATGCTTAATATTACACCATTTGACGAGGTTGAAGTTTTAGCAGATGTACTTGCTGTTTGTGCTTTTGCGCCCACTGTTAATCCGGCAAAAGCTAAAATTAAGGCTGAAATTTTTAATGTACTTTTCATGACTTTGTGTATTAAATTAATGTGTTTGTTTTGAAACACAGGTCAAAGTAACAGCACAAATCAAATAGATTTTTTCATCTGATTGTCACAAGTATTCAATCGATTGATTAACAGAAAGATAATTTTTGACCATTACGGTTTAAAAGTCAGACATATGTAAAATTCAGTTATTCTCCCTTAAATTCGGGCTTGCGTTTCTCCAGGAACGCGGCAATCCCTTCCTGCAGGTCTTTGGTTTTAAAGGCATTTTCAAACGCCTGTATCTCGGTCTCGAACCCGTTTACGCCATCTTTAAAACCGGCATTTACAGCCGTTATGGCCGAGGCTATCGCCAGCGGGGCCCGCAGCAATATTTTATTTAGGATTTCTTCCGCTTTGTTTAGTAATTCATCCTGGCTTACAACATGGTTAACCAGGCGGCATTGGTAAGCGTCGGCAGCGGTGATCATATCTGCAGTCATGATCATTTCCAGTGCTTTGCCCTTACCAGCTAACTGGGCCAGGCGTTGCGTACCGCCGTAGCCGGGTATCAACCCAAGCGTAACTTCGGGCAAGCCCATTTTTGCGGTGTCGGCTGCTATGCGGATATGGCATGCCATGGCCAGTTCAAGCCCGCCACCCAGGGCAAAACCATTTATAGCGGCTATAACAGGCTTATTGCCATTTTCTATCAGGTCGAAAACATTCTTTTGTCCGTTCCTGGCAATTTCGCCGCCATCACCGGCATCAATATTGTTAAACTCCGAAATGTCGGCCCCGGCAACAAAAGCCTTTTGTCCTGCCCCGGTAATAATAATACCACCAACGCCAGGATCATTAAAGGCATCGGAGAAAGCTGTGTGCAGTTCTGCAATCGTCGCTTTGTTTAGGGCGTTAAGTTTGCTTTCGCGGTTAATGGTGATATATTGAATGCGCCCCTTGTTTTCTATCAGCAGGTTTTGGAATGACATGATGTTGCTATTTTAAAAATTCCGGTGCTCATGCACCCAATCGGTTATGTATTTAACTATGTCTTTGGTACTGGTACCGGGGGGGAATAACTCGCCGGCGCCCAGTTTTTTGAGCTCGTCCATATCGTCCTGGGGGATTATGCCGCCACCGGTTACCAAAACATCATTCATCCCTTTTTCCTTCATCAGGTTAAGGATTTTTGGAAAAACCGTCATGTGCGCCCCTGAAAGTATGGAGATACCAATGGCATCCACATCTTCCTGCAACGCGGCATTTACCACCATTTCGGGCGTTTGGCGCAGACCTGTATAAATTACCTCCATACCGGCATCACGCAGCGAGGTAGCAATAATCCTGGCCCCGCGGTCGTGACCATCAAGGCCCACCTTGGCAACTA